>JACKZZ010005153.1_pt1 | contig 120638 bp, 63 predicted proteins | sample 8027871 | NCBI WGS metagenome assembly JACKZZ01 (sample SAMN15724774, study PRJNA655200) | protist metagenome | isolation source: fluorescence activated cell sorting (FACS) single amplified genomes of... | place: USA: West Boothbay Harbor, Gulf of Maine | collected 2000-07-19
TGTCCCCTGATCTCATCGTCCGGAAGATCCGAGAAGTGGCAGGAAAGCATCAAGAGGCTCTCTACTTTGGTCAGATGCTCATGAGGTTATACTTGTTGGAGAACACGTCGGTAGTACCCACGCAAGACTTATGCATACTATCACTTTTGGCATGTTGTGATGGTGATGATGTGGAAGGATATGCACAGGAGAATAGTATTCTCCTACAAGGTCTTCGTGACTTGTATCACAATGCGATTCGCCCGTCACAGCCTGCGGGCTATGCCAAACCGGATGCAACTGGATGGGGACGGAAAGTGTTTCTCTACACAAGTGCTAGGATGCTCACAGACCTTAACAACAATGTTAAGGAGCACTGGCGTCTCCATATGAAGAACTTCTTTATGGGTTTCTTTCACTGGAAGAGCCATGAAGTGGCGTATAAGCTGGCTGGTAGTGACCGTGCTAGGAACGCTTTGCCTGTCGGTCAAGGTCCCCTCTTTCATCCCTACCCTGGTGTCAACCTCGACGAATACTTCCATGTTGTTCCTCTTGTGCCAGTCAACCCTGCTGCTGTTCCTCTTGTGCCAGTCGACCCCTGGGTCGATCACTACCCACGTGATCCATGGAATGATCTGAGTCATCCTGATTCTCTGAAACTTTTCGTAAAGAACCTAGTTTCGGACTTGTTCCCTGTTCCAGATCCAACCACGGGCAACTATCCTCACCTGAAGAACACACAAGCCAAATACTCCTTTTTCAGAGGGTTCATTACAGGGTTCATTCATGGCGAGCACAATATCAACAACTATGAGGATTTCTTGGAATTTTGGAGAGAGGATATTGCCCCGGACGTTGGTGTGCAGCTAGCATTGCGTATGCAGGAAGGTAACGCAGTAGAATATTTGCCAGTGCTCTTACAAAACACTATCTTTGTGGAGAGTGGGAGACAGTTGTATAAGGTAAATCAGCTAGTACCGCAGACGCAGTCACTGGTACCTGGCCATTTTCAAATGGACACTGCGGCCTTAATAGAGCTTCATTCCAGCGTATCACCCTCCGGACCGCCAAGGCAGGATAAAGAAGTCGTTTAAAGATAATATCGCACGTGACAAAGCGCATCTGTGGAATCTGTTTTTTAAAACAGACATGCCCATTTTTAGGAAGGATCGACAAGACCATTATAGGGATTATAGCTTTAGACATACTGTGATGACGGATGGTTGGTCGGTTACAATTCTCTTAGTTGCGGATAGATACAAAAACCGGCGAATGTTGCCGCATGTCTCTACTAGAGGGCAAAAAGAAACCTATGTGCAAGATCTTTCTGAAGCAGAATCACTCCTCTTACTCCCCAAGCCCCTCATCTTGGGATTGGATCCGAATTGTAGGGACCACCTGTTCGTGTGTGCCACGTCCGAGCCTGGTGGGCATACGTGGCGGTATACCTCTCAGCAGCGGCTGAAGGAGAGCAAGTCGAAGCCAAGGAAGAAAAGAAGGGAGAAGAGGAGTAGAAGGACAAAGGTGCCAACCCCGCAAGGCGCACATGTGTCAGTGGCTGCTTTCCAATCTAATTATTTGATTGGATTAAATCAGAAATCTCACGTTGCAGCCACCTTTAGGAGCGTAATCGCTAGGAAAACTACAGCATACAAAATGCTAAGTAGGTACTACAGCGAACTATCGTTTCGAAAGGACAGGCTGCGTAGTTATGCGGGGCTACAGGTGACTGAGACAAAGCTAATTCAATCCTTCACTCGCAAATTCTTGCGCAGCCCTGGGAGACCCCAGTATAACCCTACTGACTGCGTGATCATGTGGGGTGACTGGAGGAAGCCTAACGGCTTCAGAGGTCAAGGCCCAGTACCTAACGTAAGGTATCGGAAGCTCTTCAAACGAGCAGGTATCACCGTGCTCCTAGTGAATGAGCACAGGACCTCAATCACGTGCAGTCGCTGTGCTTACAGACCGCTACTGCATTGCAGGGAATACCCGGACCCGCGACCACAAGAGCTTCCTCATCCCGACCCTTGGCCGAATGTCACGGCCTGGGGACTGCTAAAATGCGCAAACTGCCATTTTATATGGAACCGAGATGTGAATGCCTCAATAAATATCCGTAACATCGGATTATTTCATCTCGAGCATCGAGTTCGACCGCGTTACCTCGGATATGGCGATCACATGGGATTTTAACAAACTTACTGCTTTACTGAGCTGCGATCAAAATCAAATTCATTTCATCGATATTTTCAATATATATACATAGTCTCGATTCATTTTTAAACTCCTGGCCTTTATGTGATGGGTGGAGATCTAACCCCCATAAAGAATGACGCTCCGAGAAGCCGCCAACGACGAATCCAGAAGGATACCTCCTACGGTCCGGGAGGGGGTCCTTTCCCAAACGTCATTTAAAGTTTACAACAAGCTAGAGGAATTATTTGGGACCACCGGCCAAATGGGCTTTCCTGGTTGCGCAGAGTTAAACAGGATATTTAACCTTGTGAGGCAGTAGAGTTTGACCATGTAATTTCTTGTAGTCAGTTATTGTAATTTAAAACCATGGAAAAAAGAAACCCAAACCCCGACTGGCGAGGTCGATTCCATGGTTTTCCTCGGCCATGGAAGACCCGATTACCAATTCGTGGTAAGACTTTAAATAAACACAACTCAGTTTCATTTATCGTTAATATGTCTGTAGCTGCTGTAGCGAAGAGTCAGGTTGACTTAGGAACATTAGAAAGGCCGACTCTTTTAAAGATTATAAAGCATTATGGAGCATTAAATTCGGATGCGATTGAATTGTCGAAAGATGATTTGGTAGCTTTGGCTACTCAAGTGTATCAAAATAGTCCTAGTATGATGAATACAGATATTGTTGACGAATTCTCTCGTCGATTTTGTATGTCTACTGCTGATAAATCTCAACCTAAGAAAGCATCGCATTATGCTCGAGAATTATTGGACTCTCAACCCGCATCACTTGGAGAGCAAGTAGCTGCTAAGTTTTCTCCAATGAATGAGAATGGTTCATGGGTTCTTGGAAATATAGTTGATTATGATATTAATTCAGGTTATTTCGATGTACAAGATGATGATGATGTTAATATGTTGCGGCGTCTTTCTGACCGTGACGTAAGACGACTCGACGATTCATGCTCACATTTGAAAAAAGGCGACGTTGTATACGCTGTATTCCCTGAAACTACTAGTTTTTATAGGGCTATAGTAGCAAAGAAAGGACATGTAGATGTCATAGTAAAATTTGATGATGATGAAGATGAGAAGTGCCCTCTTAAACGAGTACCGGCACGATTCGTTCTGCGCGCTGATGTATTCGATGACGACGATGACTATTTCTCTGAATAAAACACAAACAAATTATTGCATACTATAATATGTACTTGTACTTGATTGGTTATATTACCCCCTTTTCCTTTGATTTGAAATTCATTTATCGCAGATTTGGTATCTAGAAAATACCTAAGCATAGCCCAATGCTATTCATTCTTTTTATATATTAATTGAGCTTGAGGGTTTAGCCGAGAGCTATTGAATCAAAGGAACTAATATAGTCTAATCTAATCTAATAATGTGCTTGCTAGCTATTGAATTAAAGTAACTAATATAATACTTCGTATAATACAATATATGAGCTTGACCCTTTAGCCGATAGCTATTAGAGCATTTAGTATAGGTATTTTCCAGATACCAAATCTGCGATAAATGAATTTCCAAGTAAGGACGTTTTATGGATGCTTCCAGCAATACTAATTATATTTCTTGGAGTAGCTATTATTCATATTAAAAGTAAGGTAACCACGGTTCACCACCGATCATTTAAAAATCCAACTCACTTTACGCTTTGGAGTGGTAGCACAGCTGTATATTCTATTTAGACCTTACCACTCTTACAGTTGAAAGATGTCAATTCATTCATCAATTAATGCTATTTTTTTCCCAATTGTTTTGCTTACCTTATATATCATGGGTGGTGTCTTTTCAGATCTCCCTCCTGCAAATTCTGTTTCAATGAAGATTGTTAATAAATCAGGTTTCCCTATTGATCTCTTTTGGATAAATACATTTGAAGTTCATCGACCTCTTGTACGTCAAGTTTCGAAACCTATTCGTGATGGTACTGATACGATTATCAATTCATTTGATACTCATGAGTTTCTAATTAAAATCTTTTCTCCAGACGCAGACGACAATAATAATGATAATGATGTAGATAGTCAAGCAACTCGTGTTAAAAAAGGATCAAAAGATGAAACAATGACAATTTATTTTTCAAAAGAAAATAAACTTGAAGTTATAATAACAACAAAGCAGGATGAGTTTCGAGATAATATTCGCGACGCTATGGAAGCATGCAAAGATTTAGAAAGTGTTAGTTTTGATGAATGTGTTGCTCAAGAGGTTACTAGTCATGTTGAAGATTTGACTCTTAGTATTGAAGAAATGAAGAAATTTAGAAATAGAATGGCAGAGAAACTTCGGAATTACACATGCGCTGATTTAAATATGGAAACTACTCCTCCTCTTAAATCTGAAACTCTAATATTTGGAGCAGCACGAAGACCGGTTAAAGTTGATACTCTTTTAGAATTATCACATTCCAAAGTTTGGGTTGGTCATTCATTTGTTACTGATGATGAATGTGAAGTACTAATGAGACATGGTAAACCGCGATTGAAAAGAGCAACAATTGCAGCTGAAGATGGTACAAGTATCGTATCTTCTACCCGAAAAGCGAACCAAGCTACTTATGTATTTCCTTCTCGCAATCCTGCATCTGATCCATTATGGGATTTATATAATCGTATTATAGATTTCATAAATTTCAAATCAGACTATGATTTACGTCCTGCTGGTCAAGAAGAATTTGCAATTATTCAATACAATCCCGAAGATGAATATGGTTCTCATTGTGATGCAGATTGTTCAGGAGAGACACATGTACATCATGGACGTGTTGCAACTGCAGTGATTTATTGTAAAGTTCCAGAAATTGGCGGAGGTACAACTTTTACAAAAGCAGATGTTTTTGTAAAACCAAAGAAAAATGATGTCACATTCTTCACTTATAAAGGAACAGATGGGAAAATGGATCCAGGTTATACTGAGCACAGTGGATGTCCTGTTGTACAAGGTGAAAAATGGATTACGACTGCATGGCTTAGACAAGGTGTAAGTGCAGAAGATCCATGGAACGATTATGATCCATCTGGGATTCCCATTTACTACGGAGACAAAAAATCAGAAATGGAAATTCAAGCAAACTAGCTAGCTAGATTGCATAGAAATATATTTATCGTACAGTAGATTTCCTTTTCTAAAGGGAATTATATTTTAATAGTGTAAGCTCATTCGGGTTATTAAAAATAACCAAATTTTGTAAAAAGAAAAGAAAAGGGTCAGTAAAGACAGTCCTTTTCTGTATTTGAATCTAAATGCTTGCGCCATGGAAGTGGGTGTGAATCATTTGAAAATTCTGCTCTTAAAAAAGCTGCCATTTGTACTTGAAATTCTAGTGATGAAATATCATGAATTGCGTCGTCATTTTCAATATGTAATATTGAAAGAACAGGCCAATTAAAAGTGTATGATGGGGTTAAATTATATAATAAATGATCTGCGAGTGGAGATGGAGAGCAAGGTAGCCAACCAACAGTACCATGCACGTAGAGTGAACGGGTTTCAGAAAGAATTCGAAACATTCCTTTTCGATTAATAACATATCCCGCTGTTCCCCATATACTATTATCCCAAGGAAGAATTCTGTAACTATTATTATCATAACCTTCTAAATGTGCATGACGTTGCGAATATTTTGAATCAGGATCATAAGCTTGTTGCGGGTTTACGCTTACTATTTGCAGAATTTCCCAACCTTTAGGGGTATTTTCATCACTAACATAGTGTGATAGAGGATGTCGCCATGTAAAAGCATGTTGAAAAGAGAGATCATCTTCCATAATAACAACTTTACTTTGTCCACTAAAATAAGCTATTTGTATTGCTCTAATGTGACTCACAGTGCATGCAATTTCACTTGCTAAAAAAATATTCATTTTCTCTCTTTCATATTGATGAACTGTACTATCATATGACTCTACAACTTCTCCACATGCTCGTAAACGATTAGGATCACCACTATCCATTTTTAAGCGTCTCATAATATCATGTGGATTACTTGCTTTAATTTTGGTATGAGTACTTGCAACTCGTGATAATTGCCTTCGCATATAATGTGCTTTTATAAAATGCGAATCAACATTAATCCAATATATTGGCAAATCGATAGGTTTATAGGTGTCATCAACACATTTATCACGTATGTCAATACTACTACTACTAGTACTACTATTATTATAATAATAATTATTATTATTATTACTATTATTATAATGAACATGATCATCATCATTTTGGTTGCTGACCACTTGCTGCTTCATTTCTACTTCAAAAATACCACCTGATTTTGCATCAACAGCATTTTTTTTATTCCTTTTCAAAATGTGACCTTGGCAACTCGAAACTGTTTCCGGATAGATAGCACATACTTCTGATGCAGTCCTACCATCAGCAAGTAACAACATACAACGAAGATCTGGTCGATGAGCTACCCAATCACACCAAAATGAACCACAACATGTATGTAAACAAGTTGTAGGAGTATTCGGACCATTATATTCAAAAATTGTACAAGTTCCATTATATAAACCATTCATCTTCGAACCATCCATAATAACTGTATCAATACATACTTCATCTACTACAGAAGTACAATTCTTTTCCCAAAAACTCTTCGGTTTAGGCTTAATATAAGTAGATTTCTTTGAATAAGCTGCCTTTGTACCTGACCTCCTTTTCTTTTTCAATTTCCATTCGACGTTCTTTGATAATGATGTTGCAAACAACGCCAATAGGACAATGAAAAGTAGCAAAGGTAATAATGGGTGTAACCTCATCTCTTTTTATCAAGCCTAAGTGCTGCTGCAGCACTTAGTTATTTTTATTTGTAAATTTAGCGTCCTAACACCGCAACACCAGCAGACTGGCAGACTGGGCGCCTCCTGTCAGCCTGTGGAACGACTAGTTTAAATGGAGGAGAAATGTTTGAGGTGTAATTAGTTTTTACTAAATCTACAAAATGATTACTCCTCCAAATTAACATTGCAGTATTCTAATTTAAATTTACGATCCTAATAAAGCCTCAGGCCATACTCTCCTACATACTACCAGCTAAGAGTGGTTGTCTATTTGTTTCACCCTTTTGTTTTTTCTCGCGAATTGTCATGAATAATGATATACCGAAGAACATAACAGTCCATAGTAGCCATAAACATACTACAAACATAGTAAGTCGAATACCACTTTTATCATCTCTGCAGCTATCGCTAGATGCAATATTATCATCATCGCCTACACATCCAGGGGCCCATGAGTCTTTCATAGCACCAACAATTATAGGAGATGGGACATCACCGAAAAGATGCATAATTACTGTCATAAAAGCAATAGCAAATGAACGACTGTTCCTTTCTACTGCCATCATACAAGCAATATTAATAGCAGAAGCAGTCGCAAAAATTATACCTGTACCTAATAGAACAACAATCATAAAGCCCCATACATCACGTGTGAAATAGAGCATTATCATAATAAATGAACCAACAGAAGCACATCCAGTAATAACAATCAAAGCAGAATATAATGTTGTATATCTCTCAATTTCCTCAGTTTCTTCATCAGATATTTTTACTAATTGAGATTGGGAGTCCGCTTGCTTCTTCAAATATCCTTTATAAGTATCTTGTAAGTAACCACCTAATGGTGTTCCAAGTATTCCAGCTAAACTAATCACTACACCAAATAAAAATGATGCATCTGTCTCTTTATCAAAATAACCTAAACCCATAATAAATGCACTACCAAATGTAGAAAGACCAATAAGAACACCAGTTTGAGCCGCATATCCAAGTGTTACCAAACAAAAAACCGTAGAACTTGTTACAACTTTGATTTCTTCTAAAATACTAGGTTTTTTATCAACATCATCATCTGAAGAATCATCAATATCAGTCGTCTCTTCTCCAAGATATTCTTTCTTTGTCTCTTTTCCTACAGAACTATTATTGGAGAGTGAAGAATTACCTTGTTCGCCACGTTGTAATAGAAGACGCAGATGTTCTTCTTTGTCACGTTTAACCATATCATCTTCCTTAGGAAAACGGCTAGAAGAACGAAACAAAAAGAATGCTAATGGGGCCATTGCCATACCCTCCATCCAAAAAGCCCATTGCCAACCCATAGTTGTAGCTATAGATGCAGAGTATGCATAACCAGTTGCTGTACCTACTGGAATTGCTGTATAAAAATATGCTAACCATGTCCCACTTTTACCTGCAGGTGCATAGCGCGTGATCCAAACTGGTAAAGTACATTGTAATGAAGCTTCACCCATACCTGATAACATTCTTGCAAATACTAAAAATTCGTAGGATCCAATAAAGTAACTAAGACCACATAAAAATACAGCTAAAGTCCAAATTGACATACCAACACCACATAAGAAGAAAGGTCTATATTTATGAACAGCGTTTCCAAAGAATATTGACGCAATACAAAAACCTACAATAAATGAAGATTGCAAAAGACCAAGGTAAAGATCAGGAGTATCCGTATCAATATGATCCTTTATGAACGTATTAAATTCATTTGTTGCACCAGGAATGATTCCTCTATCCAAATAATTTAGAAAGTTGATCGCAACCAAAACATAAAAATATGAATTCGGTTTACTCCAAAAATCAATAGATTTCTTTTCTTCGTCTCTATCTGACATATTTTAGAAAGTTAAATTCAATTATTCGATATTAAAAAAAGAATTTTAGCTACTTTCAAATGCAGAGACCTAGATAATGACGACGAACGACGAATAACGAATAACCGGATCGGTCATCGGTCGGGTGTTGTGGCTCTCCTGCTCGGTGTTACGCTGTGCTTAGTCATCACTAGCTGACAACACCCAACACATTTTCATGGTTCTGAGTCACTAGCAGACCGAGGCTTTAGCCGAGGTTTTACGGAAATTCATTTATCGCAGATTTGGTATCTAGAATATACCTATAGCATTGGGCAAAAGCCAAATGCTATTCATACTGTTTATATACTAAATGAGCTTGAGGCTTTAGCCGATAGCTTTTAGATTATATGTAGTCACTAATCTAATATAGTAAATGAGATCAGCTTGAGGCTTTAGCCGATAGCTTTTAGATTATAGTCACTAATATAGGCTAAAGGTATATTCTAGAAACCAAATCTGCGATAAATGAATTTCCAGTAAACACTAATTATTAAGTCTGCTCTGATGTCGGCATGTAAATTATATTTTACTTTTTAAAGATAAACTTGTACATTCAATGTATATTTCTTTAGATTTTCCTCCCGAACAAACGGGGTGAAGAATGTCCTGAATATCCAGGCATGCCAGGATATCCGGAAAAAAAGGGGCTTCAATGGAAATCAATTCAAAGAGTGTAAAGCCTGGAAAGCTGGAAAGTGAACATTCGAAGGATTCTGTTACGTTTGTTTTGTCTTTGACCGTTTTAAGTAAGCTTTATTATAACAGTCTTATATGGGTTCGGATCCAGAGGTGAATGACACGCAATGCGTTCTTGTTGGGTCTTGGTTTGCGTACTTGATACAATTTTTGCTTTTGGCTATATGTGTTTGGCTTTTGTGGCACAAAAGAAATATTGAGTTACCAAAACGCCCTTTTCAGATATGGACGATGGATGTATCTAAACAAGGAATTGGAGCAGTGCTTGGACACTTCGCAAATATCTATATTGCGCGTTTATTTGCGAATGAAGTTGGTGGAAGTAGTTGTCAATGGTATTTCCTACAATTTGTATTTGATAGTTCTATAGGTGTAGTTGTTGACATCTTTTGTTTAAGTATTGTAGAGAAGATGCTTGTACAAGTTGGTTTATCAAAGATAGGTGATTATGGATCGTCGCATTTAGGGCCAGATTTTTGTATATGGGGATTACAATTATTTATTTGGTTAATGGTGATTGCATTTTCAAAGCTTATTGTTTTTGGTCTAAGTTGGGCATATAGAGATCATTTCCTTCAAGGTATTAGTGGTATGTTTAGTAGTCTTGACCCTTATCCTGAATTGGAACTTATATTGGTTATGATTATTTTCCCAGTTTGCCTTAATGCTTTCGCTCTGTGGGTAATTGATAATTTTTTGAAGAAAAGAGAATCGCCAGGACCAAGAGGTGGTGGGTTAGGTTTAGATTTAGGGTTTGGTGATGGTTCTGATGGGATAAGATCAGACTTGATATCTCCAGAAGATAGAGAGAACTATTTTGCAACGAAAACTAGGCGAAGGGTATCGAATGGTGGAGAGACATCACTAACACAGCCCCAAGGATCGCCTAATCCCAACTCTAACTCTACTTCGAACAAAAATCCGCTTCACACTTCTCCGCTAAATGCTGGATTGTCGTCTTCTTCTTCTCCTCCTCCTTTAACATATAGTAAGAGTCCTAGCCAACAGACTGGGTCAGGTTGGATACCAAGTTGGGCTGAAGGCATGTTTAAGACATCATCATCAGCAGCAGCATCATCATCATCATCATCATCATCAAAAAGTACAAAAAATGATGATTTAGAATATTCTGGTTTGAGTACGGAAGAAGGGAGAGATATTGATGACAGCAACCTATAAAACTAAAAATTTTAATGTTGACACTCAATCAATTGGTGTTGTGTGAAAGAGAAAATGAGAATTGCAATTCTTCTTATTCATTGGTTTGAAGTACATATTAAAGAGTTACATATTTTAGAAATTTATATATATATATATATATGAAAAAACTACCTACTTAAACCTACTGTATATTACCGAACAAATTTATGAAAATCTGTGGAAAACCAACTATAAATATCGTGGTTATTTTCTTATTTTTAACAACTACCAATCATTTGTGGCGACAAATATTTACCTTTTGGTTTGCCTTGTGACTTGCTTAGAGTTACTTAGGAACAAGGAATGAAGGATAAGTCGTGCGTAATACCTTGTGTTTTTTTCCGTGGGTTTTCTTTTAACCGCGGTAAAACGTGCAAGTTGGTTGGTCGGTAGGCCCACTTTCACTAATTCACTAAAGGGTGTGTGTGTGAGCTTCATTATCTGATGGAGTCTGTTGATGGGTTGTCGACGGCAAAAATTCTAGATGAACCGTATTTACCTCCTCTCTTCATCCAGACTTCTTTATCGAGTGAAAAAGCATTAGGAAGTCCTATGAAGTCTACCGGTCGTAGTAAGCAAACGAGAGGTTCTCCAAGTCCTGGTAAAAAACAACTCTTACCAAAGATGCCAGCAAGTATGGAGATGTTTATCAATCCTCCTTCAGTTGCTGGTGTTCCAGTATTAGAACAATTGCGAAAGTTAGAAGAGGAGAAAATTTTATCTCGTGCCGATCGTATATTAGTAACAGAAGCTCTTCAAAATCCGGCCAAACAAGCTAAGATTACAAAGTCTTTATATGAATTAGAAGTTGGTACAAACATGCCATTTGTGTTAAAGCGTTTGAAAGCTCTTTTGTATCAGAATACGCCTTTTAACTCTAAGGCACTTGGTAATGTTGGTGAACCAGTCCCACCTTCTACTGGTCCACCTTCTACTTCTTCAAATAGTGCTAGAGGGCCACCTTCAGTTTCTAGAAATAATAATAAATTAATTACTGGTTCTCCTTCAAAAGATTCAAAGGATGGTACAACCTCGCCACGTGGTGGTGGTGGTAATATGGAAGGGATGGGAATGATGGGCCCAATATCGGAAGCCCTAACAAAGACAAAAGAAGTAGTTATGAGTGTTGTTGGCGAAAATCCGGTTTATAGTGGTTCTTCGAAAAGTCCTAATGTTTGTTTGAAAATTGCCCGTCGGTTAAAGGACTTTCTCATAAAATATAATCCAAATACTATGGGAACACGTAAATTTGCTGTTATATTAGGAACAGGTAGTTATAATCCACTTACAAGAATGCATCTTCGGAATTTCTTCCTTGCAAAGCAATTTTTAGAATCTCATTCAGAATATGTAGTTTTAGGATCTATTTTGTCGCCTGGTCATCCATCATTAGTTCGACAGAGATATCGTACTTGTCCTCTTGAAGCGTTACCACCACTTCATCGACTTGCATTAGCTCAAATGTGTGTAGAACGAAGTAAATGGATGAGTGTTGATCCATGGGAGATTACACGTCGAAGATCAATGGATTATTCGAGTCTTCTTGAACATACTTCGGGTATGCTTACTCATAATTTCCCTAGTATTGATATTAGAGTGTTTTTCTTGTGCAAATCAAATGCAGTTCCTCTTATTTCACCTAGCGTACTTAAAGAGGGTAATTTCGGTTGTATTTCTGTGTGTCGTCCTCAAGAATCAGAACAACTACGAGCAGCATTAAGTGCTCGTTGGAATGGTTTGATTTATATTGCTGATGATAATGCGATTCTTGATTCATCAATGGATACTGTATCTGCTAAAAAGGTTCGTAATAAATTGAAAGCTGGTGAAGATATTGGTTTGCTTATTGGAAAAGATATGGCAGATTACTTTGAATTACATAAAATTAAAGGGAAAATGACAGGTGAAGAGGAATGGGATGAGGAGGAAAAAATGATGCCAAAAATATCTAGTAAATATATGCCACCATTGCATTCATCTATCACATCTCCTCAAAAAGGTGTACGCAATTCAATAGACTCATTAGGGGATGACAACTCGATAGTAACTTTATTACCTACACCTCGATCAGTGATAAGTGCTGATCCTGTTGCGCCTCTTGCAGTAGATGCTTAGTTGTCAAATTTGTATTTATTTACTTGGTATTATTTTATTAGATTTTACTTGTTGTCGCGAAAGACTTTTTTTAATTCAGTACTTTTTATAATAAAGATACAGATGATGTTACGGATACGGTTATTATTTGGACATTTAAAATCTGCTTGGACCAGGTCGCATTCCCTTACGTTTGAGCAAATGCGTGTCCTGGGGACTATTCAACACATTGTGCGCAGGGTATGTCTCCAATCCCTCTGGTGATTGAACAGTAAGGTGAGGTTGGGACCATCCACGAGTGTTAGGCTCACGCATGGGCGATGGTGCGGCATAAGCACGAGGATCGTCTTCCTTTGTTAGTTGCTCAACTTGGGCTTTTCCTCTCTGAGCCAAAAAACGCTTGTAAATCAATTCGGGGTCCTCGCTACTATCAAGAAATTCATCGCTATCCTCATCATCATCACTAGAATCTTCATCAGAATCTTCCTCGCTATCGTCATCATCTTCATCTTCATCATCGTCCTCATCTTCGTCACTTGAAACATTATGATAAGAATTAGTTTTTTTAGAAGGGTCAGTCATCTTAGGTGCATCATCAGAAAGGGGGACATTATCACTAGGTAACTTCACCAAAGTGGAGGGTCCAACGGGTGTGCCATCGTGCTTTAAGCGTCGATGTATATATACGGTTGCTGGACCCCAAGACATCTTATATCTCTTGCTTTCAAGTATTTCAAACTTCTTTGAAGTTAAACCTTTGGTAAATGTAACAACAATCGCACCAGGTTTGAGTCCTTCTGCCATTTTAGATATATCGTCTATTAAACTATCAGTAAAACATGTAGAATTAGCAAATACAACATCACCATCAGTCCACGGGTAGTCTAAGAAAGAGCCGCCATATACCGACGCATGCTGGCTTTGTTCTGAATTCAAAATAATACGAAATACTTTATTATACTTATCTACAACCTGTTTAGCCTGTCGATGTAAACCTTCGAGAATTTCAATACCAATGCACCTGGCAAAATCTCTTGTAAAACGAGCTACCATGACAGCCTTACCAGTTCCACTTCCCAAATCGTAAAAAACACCACCTGGTTTTGGGTTAATTTTACGCAAGACTTTGTTAAATGATTTATAATCAACCTCGCCATAGATAAGACTCTTTTCCTCATTGAGTTTCTTTGCATCTCTTTCGTCTTTTGATAACTTTTTACCAGTCTCCAAAGAAGTCTCAGAGAAAAGCTCATTATACAATGCCTGAGATTCATTCTCAATCAAGTCATGAATATTCTCAAAGAAATTAGATTCTTCTCCTGGTGATTTATCAAGGTCTTTCGACGTCCATTCCTCAAGGATTTCATTCAAACGAGGATCACGACGCAAAATTAACTCTTTGAAAAATGCCTTTCCATTATTAGAGATTATTCCATCCTTGGCAAGCATTTGACCAAGAAACAGAAGTCTCGCAGGTTCTGACAAAGATCCAGGACTACTCATTGTACCTCTAGTGTGTGTAAGAGCCGGAATTAAGAAATATTTTTGAACTTAACTTGACGGGCATTTGCCGATGATGGAGTCCGTGGGAGTGTCATAACACCGCAACACCAGCAAAAAAGGTCCCTAAAGAAAAAAGAAGAATAGAAGTGGAGTTGTTGTGTGAATGGTATATTCTTGTGGGTTATTATTTGTGTTACTTTACTTCGGTATGGTAGCTTCCTTAGTTGGAGGTGATGGAAGTTTTATCTATGTTGATCCTACATCAACATCTACTTATAATGATGGATGTGGTAATTCCACTGCGTTTGCTTGTCCTACTATCCAAAATGCATTTGATCAATGCTCATCTGATGATATAATATATTTGGCTAGTGGGACATATACAGGTATTGGAAATGAGAATATTAATGCACCAAATGGTGTATATAATGTATCGATTTTAGGTGTTCATCCCCCAGAAGAGATTGTTCTCGTTTGTAGTCGTACACCTAGTCGTGTAATTAGTACTAGAAATGGATTTATAAGTCGAATGCATAATTTCACAATTTCTAATTGTGCAGGAGACATAAGACAGAGTATTCTCGAAGATGTTAAAGGTGGGGCTCTTGTGTTACGAAATACAACTATTTCTATTGAAAATATGATATTTTCAAACAATACTGCTTTATCTGGAGGTGCAATTTTAGTGACTAGATCTAACGTAACAATACGAAACACTAAATTTCTAGGAAATCAAGGACATGAGAATGGTGGTGCTGTGAATATGGACCAATCATCAGCAGTACATGTTTCAGATTCATTATTTCAAGAAAATTTAGCTACTGCAAACGTTGGTCCACAAGCTGATCTTGGTGGTCGAGGTGGTGCTTTTTACGTGAATTCAATTACGGATTCTGTTACAAATAATATTTCATTTTATTTCTTGCGAACTACATTCATAAGCAATGCTGCATCTGTATCTGGAGGAGCAGTATTTATTTCACATGGCGACTCTTCTTTTAAAGAATGTAAATTTATTGAAAACTCTGCTTTAGGTCCTAGTTCATGTTTAGCTGAAGCATCGTGTGATGTTCTTGGTGGTGCAGTAGTGATAAATAATGCGAATTCTACTTTCGAGATGTGCGAGTTTAATTCAAATTTTGCTGATGGTGGAGAGTCGAGTCAGTTTACTGAAGGGGGTGCGTTGTATGCTTCTACAGACACTATCGACCGTGTACTGCATAGTCATAGTATTACGATTAAGCAATCCAATTTTTCTAGTAATAGTGCCCGATCTAAGGAGAACGGCAACTCTGGAGGCGTTGGTGGTGCTGTTAGTATTCATAGTTGTATGGTAATTATTGATGATTCTTCTTTCAATAATAATCAGGTCGGTTCAGATCAATTGTTCTATGATTTTTCTTCTGCTGGTGGTGCTGTTAGCTTTGATGGATTACAGCCATTAATTATACGTAAATCGAATTTTAGTGCCAATATAGCTTGGGGTGGAGCAGGAGCTGCTTTGTATGGTACCAACATATTGGATCTTGATGTTTCTGATTCTATTTTCACTGGTAACACTGCGTATTCGTCTTATACATTTAAGGCTCAGGGAGGTGCCATTGCTTTATTTCGAACCCAAGCTGGTAAAGTTTTAGCTTCTGTAAAACACTCTGCATTTGTTAATAATACAGCAGCACCTCGAGTGGGAGTTGTTCCATTGACATTAAGTGGTTCGGGTGGTGCAATTTTCATGCAGTCCGCGAATATTAAATTCTCTAGTATCACATTTATAGGTAATATTGCATTTAGTGGACAATTTGATGCAGGTTCTGGGGGTGGTGGTGTATTTATTGAAGATTCTGTACTGACAACCTTCGATAAGTGTCGTTTTATCGCAAATGGTGCCATGGGTTTCGCTTCAGATTCGTCATATACAGGGAGCGGTAGTGGTGGTGGCTTGTATCTGAAATTTGCATCTGCGAAAATAAGTGGTTCTGAATTTTCCAAGAATTGGGTAACAGCTGGTGGTACTCAGTATAGTATAGGTGGTGCTATTGTTGCTATTTATGAATATACTACAGGAAGTCCACAGCCAATAACAATAACTTCAAGTAATTTCACTCTAAATGTCGCACTTCCGACGACATGTGGCGAATCGTCGCTTCCACGTGCCGGACAGGGAGGTGCGATTGCAGCAGTAGGTGTTCAAACAGAAGGATTTGTTCTCGATGGTTGTATTTTTTCTAGGAATATTGCAGAAGCTGCGGCTACAACTGTAATTCCGTCGTATGGGGGTTCTATTTGTGCAGTTCAAGGCTCAAAAATCCATGGAAATAATCTTAAATTCGAAGATAATCTTGCTTTAGGTGGTCTTGGTAATGATATTGCTACTCCATCTGAAGGAGGCCCCACTGAAGTTATCTTAGATTTCGTACAATCTTTTTTCAAAACTTTCCATTCCCCTTCCTTTCACTTAAATGATACCAATGGTATCGAAGAATTCATTTGTAGTCTTCCCATTCCATATTCCTCTAGTGATTCAAAATTAGTACCTATTTATGCGGATGTATCTCTTGAGCGAAATCGACGAGGATTAAAGGTTTCAGAGATGGACTCAGCTTTACTAAAATTTCAAGAAATGAATGGTGATAATTCGACCTACGATTCTATTGATCTATTTAGAAGGAGATTAGCAGTTGAAGAACGAAACAGTTACCTGTCATCATTATCAATGGTAGTGAATGGAGGCCAACTCAAAATCCACTCATCAGCATTTGTTGGCGATTATCATGTGTTCAGTGGTGATCTTTTGGGCATTTTATCCGGAAAAGAATTTGTTGATTTGAATACTGGTAATATGGTGATTTCGCTCCTAAACAATGATAACAGTGATCTTATGGTGACTTCTTACAGTGGAAATGTCTCAATTATTTCCACTAGAAATAGCGAGTGCTCTTTGCAAAGTTTTTCTCTAATTAATAGTTCCTTAGAAACATCTAGCAATATCACAGTGATTGGAGATAAGTACCCGTCTGTTTTGGTAGGAGCAATACTTAGGCGTAACAACATTTATAAAACACGCCCAACACTAAGTTTTGGTGGTGTTCTTCTTACTGGTTTGAAATATTTACTTTCTGCTTTTCCAGGAGCCAAGCTTAATCGCGTCAGTCCTGATGTACCAAAGCTTGTTATTGATGGAATGATTATTAAAGTCGATGGTGCATATGTAGTAGCATCAAGTGAATATGGCCAAGGAAACTCTTCCTTCCGGCCTGCTGTTTACTTTGAAATGTGTAATAATGGGTCATTAGTAGTGAGTCAAGGAGGTAAACTGACTTTAACATCTTCTATTCGTTTAGTTGGTACCGGTATGTTATTAAGTAATGCTGGTCTTATCTCACTTGCCATGTCAGATTCAGGTCCTTATACTTCACAATTAATTGTTGAAGGAGATTACGATCAACAGAATACTGGGGTTTTAAATGTGACTCTAGATGAAAACTCTAAAACTTCACCATTCTTATTCTCTCGCACAAATGCATCAATTCTCGGCTCTCTTTATTTGAATTTAGAACCAGGCACTACTCTTGAGCTATATCCACCAGACTCTCCATCAAGCTGGGTCGCAGCTGAATTTGATGTTACAAGTCTGAACGCTGGTGGTACATGGAAAACTATAAGTCCTCCTGGAGTTGCGTTCGAAGTTGTTACCAAGGTTAATTCTGATCCAAATGATGGGGAAAAAATAGAATCTTCTTTAAAGAAAAATAAAGATAGAGTTTTCGGAGTAACAAACACACTTGTTTCTTCGAATATAGCGTGTAATGCTGTGACGAAATACTATGAAGGCATTGCGAATGTTCCGGATCCAACATTGTATACATGTTACATTTGTTTGCTAAATTCGACTTGTGCTTATTGTGGTTCTGGCTGCTTTGATCAAGGCTCTAACGACTGTGTTGGTAGTACAAAGACTAAAAATTGCTGCCCTGAGGAGTGCCATAACCGTGGTGACTGCATCTCCTCTGATGATTATACAAAATTCGAGTGTGATTGTGTCTTTTTTTACGGTGGGAGTTCTTGTGGCTCTTTGAGTATTTACTCTTACACGATTATTGGTGGTGGTCTATTCTTCTTCTTTTTCTCTTTATTATCATTGCGATATTATTTCTTTTATAGAACCCAGAAGGTTCGAGTGTTGGAAAAACTTAGATATCGTCTATTAAATGAGGGTGATGGTGATGATGAAATGATGGTGGATGATCAGAATGCATATTTAGAAAGTCTACAACAAGCTCTGATTCTCAAGGATGTTTTTGTAAAATATTCGGAAATCAAAATTGAAGAACAAGTTGGACAAGGTAGTTTTGGAGTGGTTTATAAAGCTACATACAGAGGTGCACAAGTAGCCCTCAAAAAAATGAAGGCACCCATGTTTATGGAAATGACTCAAGACGATGTGGAAAATTTCCGTAAAGAAGCATATATGATGAGCAGATTGCGTCATCCGAATATTGTTCTTGTAATGGGCGTGGCTTTAGTCGATCAAAGTGAGGTTTTAAAAAAAGAAAAATCTCTCTCAAGTTTTGGTCAAAGTTTTACATCAAAGAAAGAGCGATTTATTTCTGAAGATACTGAGGATGGTCCTTCACCTAATGGTAAGATTGTTTGCATTTTAACTGAATACTTAGATCAAGGATCATTAGCTGATCTATTATACGGTCCTAATCGCGTGTCATCTGATATTTGGTCATATGGTACAGTGCTAACATGTGCTATTCAGGCAGCAAAGGGTATGTTATATCTCCACTCGCAATCTCCACCCATTTGCCATCGTGACCTGAAGTCTAGTAATCTTGTTGTAGATGATCATTGGGTTGTGAAAGTAACTGATTTTGGAATGTCTCGAATTATTCCCGATGATGATCGACGTGATGATAGTCAAAGGCGTAAGGAAAGTGTTACGAGTAGTATTACAGGCTCTTTTGATCTTACACAGGGTGGTTCATTCACAGAAAAGCCACATGATGACAAGTCGGAGACGTCAGATCCATTTATGCATTCGTCATTTTTACGTGCATCCTTTTCTGGTAATGCTGTTGGTCGTGCAGATTTACCAGAGATGACTTCAAATCTTGGTACTACTGCTTGGTGTGCACCGGAAGTGTTTACAAATACGGCAAAGGCACAATATTCTTTAAAAGTTGATGTATATTCTTTTGGTATTGTTCTTTGGGAACTTTGGGAACGTCAGAAACCTTTTGAAGAAATGGCCTCACGTTTTGATATTGTAGACGCTATTAAAGCAGGAAATCGTCCAGCCATTAGCATTACATGTCCACCCGCATTAAAAGCACTTATGCAGCGATGTTGGCATACAGATCCTGAACGAAGGCCAAAGTTTAAATATATTGTCAGATATTTAAAAGATGAACTCGCGAAGGTTAAAAGACAAGCTCCACCCACAAATCGTAGGGATAACTTTTCATGGTTGCCTGGGTTAGGCCTACTTAATTCTAGTGTTGATAATCCAACCTTTTCGCCTGGTGTTTTACGTTCAACTTCACCTGACTACCCGCGTCCTTTTGGCTTATCTAGTGGTCCGGCTATATCAGTTGATGCTGCTGATACTGATTTCGTTACTTCGCCTATGTTTGAGCCAACATCAGCAACTCCATATGTGCCTATGCCCGCTCCTAAAGTACTTCAGAGAGGACCAGGTAAGAGCTGGAGAGATCAGTATGTTTTGAAAGCATCTGGATGGTCACCATCACAGCCTGATGTTGGTTTGCCCCCAACAGCCCATTCCACCTCCACACAAGAGAAAAATAGCACGGATAAAGGGAAATTATAAATTTGTATATACCATATAGAACAAAGAGCTTTTACATTTATTTTTATTTTTTCTTGTACAGGTACAGTAATATTTATTAAAATTTCTCTTTAAAAGTTTTAAATGGTATTGAACTATATTATGATTTAATTTAATCGTATAACGAAGTACTTTATTTCTAATCATTCGAATAGACAACACACTATAAGATTAATTTGAAATGAAAAGCGAGTAGAAGAAAAAACAAATAAAAAAATCCGGTTGTCATCCAGAATACTCCTACGCCTTCATTAGATTCATATACCTGGTTGTCAAAATTCATGGTCCAGTAACGTACAAAAAGCGTCACAGGAAAAGCAAGGGCAGTGAAAATTGTAAAGAATTGCAATGTTGATATTTCTTGTAAAGCAAGTAAAGACTTATATGTTTCCATTAGTTCCTCTGCGCGTACCATCTGTTTGTCCACTTGTACTAACCAATCCGCTGTACCTATTTTATTCTGAACAGTACATCCATATACAATAGCTCGCCATGTTTCTGCTTCAGTATCCTGTTTAATAAATTGTGAAGCTCTGGCATTTATCTCATCATTTGCTAATAAAACATCTCTGATGACTGAATGAAATGGTGATACATACTCTTTCATGTTCTGTAACACACTACGTATATGCCAAAGATGAGCACCGTGCTTATCAACAGCATATGAAGTCATATCTGATTCGATTAAAGATGCCCATTCTCCTATCTTATCAATAGAATTTCGCGAAAATTCATGCAAAACTTCTATAATTAATGATGCTAATGCTGATGATGAGTCAGCCACTTCAGAATTCTCTATTGCCACACCATCATTCAATATAACGTTTCTAAGGCGGCAACGAACACCACTGAGTAGTCTACCTACTATCCCTGCACGACAAGATACACTGGGTGTATCAGTTATTAGTGAGTTAATATCACTTTCATCGTCCCATTTGCGATACGTGAGTACACAATCCACTTTCTCATTATATCGTAACATATGAATGCTAACATTATCTGATTCATATCCTGGTACCCTTTTCTTAGTATCAGATATATTAAGGAAATGGTTCATAGGCATTGAAGACTCATCACCTTTAAGAGAAGCTTTATTTAATAGAATTACACTAGGGTCCATTGGTGCCGGTTCCAAATCTCCAAGAGACTTTGCTGTCGTAAACACCCGTCGAACTGCATCCTTACGCGTTTCGCATGAAACATTGGAAAATGTATACATAAATGCAGTCCTTTGTTTGACATAAACCGCCATATCATGCAAAAAAGGTGGTAAACCAGCTGGAATAGTATTATAAAGATCAACAACGGGGTAATTCTTAACATAAGATGCCTCGACGAATAAACTTAGTGAAGTACAGCTTTTAATCGCTTTGCGATCTCCAAGAAATACCCGAGATTTTGTTGTTTTGTCGCTTATAGAACGAGAATGCATCATTGCTTGTACTTTCTGATTCATACCAAAGGCACGTGTGGTTTCCAAAACTGCTGATGTCTTGGTCGCAATATCAATCCACCACATAATATTTGAACCAAGTTTGCGATTTGCTTCTGTATCTCCACGTACTAAATCGGCTAAAATATCTAATGTATTATTGCACCATAACTTACTTGTGCTTTTTTTAAATGATGATGATGATGATAATGACGATGAAGTTTCAACTAATCCTTCTTTCTTCGTAACTGCTAATCGATCCAAGTCAAAGGTTGTATATGTACCATTTTTCTCATAGATAATTTTCTCTTTTAATGTTGATAGTGAACCACGATACAATTCGAAAATGAAATCATTCTTCAATTGATCAAATCCATAGCGCAATCCTAATATATAAGTTTCTGCTTCATCTTCTAATAGTGTAGATGCTAAGTGTGAAGGTATTGCAGAATATTCTTTTCCTTTACCCCTTCCTTTAATATCTGATGAGGAAGAATCGATTGATTGCATATTCAAAGCATTCAATCTTTCGTGTTCAAGAGTAGGTAAAGCATCATACAACATATTATAAGCCTCATTAAATGATTCAGCATTCAAATATCCATTATTATTTCGATCTGTTTTATTGAATACTTCTTCAATTATATCTTGATTAACAGAGATTTTCAATTTATCAACTACACCCATAAATTCATGCAATTCCATCTGGCCATTCCCATCAACATCCAAATGACGAAACAAACCCACTAGAGAACGCTCAGTGAGTCGATTCTTTGCCCATTTCTCGAAATCGAAATAATTAGCTAATGATGGCATGTTTCTTTAACAAGATTTTGTGGTTATCATGTAATTATAAGTCCTCATTCGACCATAATATGCTTCCTTATCAGAAACTATTTGGTGGAAGCATAAACCGCCCCTCCAAGCCGCGGTAAATTATAGCGGCTCAATCGAAGCTTGAATAAATTCAGTTTGTAGATCATTATCTATTGAATAAGATGGCAGGCTTTAGAAGTGATCACAATATCATGAAAGATTACATCACGGCGATGGATGGTCGTGAGTATGAGAATTTAGCAGAGAGTATGGTTGCGGTATTGGTCACTCATTCGAATTTGAGTGCGAAGCATCTTGATATTCGATTTGACCTTCATACTACTATTGAAGGAGTCAAAGAAAGACTTCATAAACACATAGGTACTCCTGCTATGCACCAGCGTCTGATACATAAGATTGAAGGTAGAGTAGTTCAAGAGATGTCTGATAATTCACGCATGCTTGGTTTTTATAGTGTAGAATCAGGACACGAGATTCATATTATTGATACAGATCCTTTCAGTCTTTCGCGTGGCGGTGGCTTGACTGATGTAAGTTTAGTTGAAAAGTACAGAATGAGTGATGAAGATTATGGTTCCCGAAAAGGCACAATTCGAGAATTTCTTGCGAAAAAGAGAAAGGATGATCCTAAGTATAAATTAAAGCCTGGTCAAATGCAGAAAGGTTTAGGTGGTAAAATGCAGCCTGTTGCGCCTACCCCTGAACCCCAAGAGATTCCTGGCCCTGAAAGCGTAGAGGGGATTACTGTTGGTGCTAGATGTCAAATCATGCCGGGAAAACGCCGAGGTGTTGTTCGTTTTGTTGGTGATGCGGAGCAACTTAAAGCTGGTCCTTGGGTTGGTGTACAGCTTGATGAGCCACTTGGAAGCAATAATGGTACTATTAAAGGTCTCTCATTTTTCGAATGTGGTGAGAATTTTGGTGCATTTTGCCGCGGTAAAAATGTTATTGTTGGTGATTTCCCAGTCAAAGATTTGATGGATAGTGATGAAGAGGAAGAAGAAGAGAAGCAAGTAGGAGATTCTGTTGATGAAAATGCGGACCCCAGTGAACAAGCAGGTGCGGAGAAGGAGGAAGAAGAAGATGAAATCTAAAATTCATCCGAGAAGTTTATAAGGAGTTCGCAGGATTAGCATTTTTGTCACGAATTCCTATTATTAGTTTCAAACCAAGCACAATACTATTAATAAACACCTGGAGAAATTCCCCTGTTCCGTTTTGTTTTTTTTCGTTTCTATAAATTGTTCACTTTTGGTCATTTATTGTTATGTTGAAATAATTTAACTTACAATGTAATATGAAATGTACTCTTTTACTTAACTTCTTTTTTTTAATGAAGATTCCATGACATTGGAATATCGTCCACTGTCTCAATTCCTGATGCGAAAAGTGCTTCCATTGTATTTCTGTTTGTATTTGTAGCGCGATCATCATCATTGTCAACTTTCTTACGTATAACGTATACATCGAATTGTTTATTGCTCAATTCCGACCGTTCTTCTTCTCCTCCTTCATTTCCTTTATCTATGTAATTTGAAATAAGGCCTTCCTCGCTTTTTAATAAATTAGATCTTGCAAATGGTTTACCAAGCACACTCAAAAGGCGTTTAAGAGATTCTTTTGTTGATCGTTTTTCGCTAAATTCATCACCCATCTTCGAAATTGCTTTATTTGCACCTTTTCCTATTGCGAAAGCTCTCCACTGAGTTACATGTCCACTAGCACGTGTAACAAACATCTTAGGTGTACCTAAGTGATCGTATCCAAATACTGCAACATTTATTCCTAATGGTCGACCATCAGCGGACAAAGTTGCTCTATGTTGTAATTTAGCAATAACCTTTGTAATTGCTAATGCACTAGGAGAACATCCAAATTGAGTTTTATAATCAATACAAAATCGACGAGTAGCTTCAGTAACCATACGGCCATCACCAGCTAATCCAGAAAATACCATCCATGTGTTATCATCAAGAACAGAGATTTTGTCGATAGATCGACGATCGACTAATTTATGCAACTTTTGAGTCGGAGTACAAAGAATGAACTCATTCAAATCTGAAACAACACATGCTATCAAATTCCCTTGATCAGCTGCCGCGTTTGCGTATTCTGCCTGGAGTAGACGACCATCAGGAGAAAATACACAAACACGCTGCTCATAGCCACCAAAGACAAAACAAGGCAGAGTCACCACAAACAAAAAGAAAATAAAGTTTATCATTGTGCACTATACGTCCTCGACTTACTAATATCTTTCTTGGATTTGATGCATCTGACCATAATATTCTAATATGCATAGGCATCACCAGGATCATTCAATTTCGAAATCATTTGCCTGATTTCTTTATCCGTGAGTTTCTGTGACGTTGTGGTCGAAGAGATATGTTATGATGCTTTAATTTGTTGATAATTGAGTTGCTAAATCAGTTACCTGTTCAAATATAGTTTTGAAATGGAATATGTCTTGAGAATGTCACGCATATTGGTTGTAATATTTTGTTTCATGTCATGTTTCACCATTTCCATCTCATCTTCTGAACAACAGTCTAAATTTACAACAAAGGATGATGACGGCAGCTGTTGTTCGCCTAATCGAGATATCTCCATGATTGAATTCATTCCCGCTACTACTACTTCTTCTTCTTCTTCTTTTTTTTCTACAACTTCAAAAGATGATGATAGTGATGGTGGTAGTGATGATGGTGGTGATGATGTTAATATCCAGGATATCGAACAACGCCTTACTAATCAGAAAAGAATTGAGATGAATAAAAATATGGTTTATCTTTCTGGTGGAGAGTTCATAATGGGAACAGACAAACCAAAAATATTAATTGATGGTGAAGGGCCAACTCGTCGCGTATTTCTATCTCCATTCTATATTGATCGCTATGAGGTGACTAATGAAGATTTCAAAGTATTTATTGATAGCACTGGGTTTATAACTGAGAGTGAAAGATTTGGATGGTCTTTTGTTTTTCTCTCTGCAATCCCTGAGCAAATATTAACTACTTTGACATCAGCAGTCGCTGGAGCTGAATGGTGGATTCCTGTACCCCATGCGACATGGGCTACACCTGAAGGCGTTGGTAGTGATGTATTCTCAAGTGGGCGTGCTCGTCACCCTGTAGTACATGTGTCGTGGAATGATGCTGTCGCTTTTTGTACATGGCGAGGAAAAGGATTTGTTAGTGCTAGTAGTAGTGATAGCGATGGTGATAGTGATGGGGAAATTCCAAGTCTTATTTATTTGCCCACTGAAGCTCAATGGGAGTTTGCCGCTCGTGGAAATAAAAAAGGCTTTCTTTATCCTTGGGGTAATAAGTTATTAATGAATAATCGGACTCATATGGCGAATATTTTTCAAGGGAATTTCCCTATATCGAATACTAAACATGATGGATACGATGGAACTGCACCTGTGGATGCATTTCCTGCTCAAAATGACTATGGTCTCCATGGTATGATTGGTAATGCTTGGGAATGGGTATATGACACTTGGAAATCTGATCATTATGATGATTCGATTACATCAAAATCAGCTCCTATTATTAATCCAAAAGGCCCCTCTCTCTCTCCTAAAGATCCAAATGACTTAGAAAAGACTAAAAAGGGGGGTTCATTTCTTTGTCACAAGAGCTATTGTTATCGATATCGTACTGCTTCACGAAACCATGCTAGTGCTGACTCTGGTACAAGTCACGGAGGATTTCGTTGCGGTGGTGAAAATGACTTAAATAACAATAATCCCCGTGATAGAACGGATGAAATGTGAGAGAATAAATAAAATCAATGCAATAAAGCTAATACTTTTTATTTTTATTACCTTTTAACATCCATTTTTGAACTGAAACTTTCTATCAAAAGAACTTTATCTTTTCAAAAGTTTTCCCAGGCCGATTATCAAACAGTGGTTTTGGGGGGTTCTTTGGGGGGGGGGGTTGAAATCCCTGGAGTTTTCGGAGTTTTGTTGTGGACTCTAGACGAAAGTGGTCGTTGTGGACTAGAGAAATTACTTTGTTTGCATTTGATCGAACTACTTGAAGTATGATAGGATCCATTTTCACCTATTTGGAAGGAACGATAAAGAATTTAACAGGCAAAGGCGATGATGATGGTGATGGTGAATTTGAACATGAAGATGGAGAAGATGTTAACGAATCTGTTGGGTCTAATGAAGTCAATGCACATGATTCCACTGGTCTTGAAATGGCTGATTTGGATTCTTTAAAGGTTGGAGATAAAGGGAAAACGAGAAGGGGTTCTGGTGGTAGTGTTGATTTCGATACTATCCAGGAAGCTATAGAAAATCACGTTATTTCTTCACCCTGGCTGAAACTTTTTGTAACAGGAATTTTTATTGGCGCTATGGAATATATTCCAACCTTTGCAATTGCTGGTCTTGTGCAAGCAAAGTTTCAGACGATTGATGATTATGCAGAAACCCACGGCGCTTGGGCAAGTGTTGGTCTTATTCTGATGTATGCTGTTCTCTTGAGTGCATCTGCTGCTGCTATAGTGTGTTGGTTATCACCAGCGGCAGGTGGGTCCGGTCTACCTCAATTGTTTTCCTTCCTTAGAGCTGGTCGAGTGGACCCAGAAGTTCTTTCCTTTAGAACGATGTGCGTCAAATTATTAACTACTACTTTAGCTGTATCATCTGGTCTAGTTATTGGAAGAGAAGGTCCTGCTATTCATATTGGAGCTGCAGCAGGTATGGTTGTTTTTCGAGTAATTGAGAGAATGAAGGGAGAAAAGAAATATGACGGAGAAGCTGCTCATAATGCTGTGATTTGTGGCTCTGCGGCTGGTTTCGCTACTGCATTCCGCGCCCCTCTTGGTGGTATGTTATATGTTATGGAGGAGCTTGCTACTCATTGGAGTATGCATGATCATGAATATGTAGGGGCATTTACTTTAGCTTGTGTGGCAATTGCTACATTCGTTATTAAAGGATTGATTTCACTTGTTGCAAATTCATCATCAATTAATTTCAGTTCTATTGTCGTTTTTGCTGAAGGTACTTCTATCCATGACGGTTTATCATATGATTATGTTGATTTGCCATTCTTTATTCTCCTGTCTGTAGTTTGCGGTTGTATAGCAGGAATAAACACTCTCGGCTCACTACTTATCTACAAATGGCGACGCCAGTTGACATGGTGGCCATCAGATTCGTTTCGCGTTGCTGATGTTATAGTTTGTGCTTTAATAACAACGTTTCTTTTCGCAGTATGTCCCTATTGGTACTATTACGATTGTAAAGATATTCCAGAAGAATATGATGATGACCATCGTCGGTTAAGTGGAGCATCTTCTGGTCGTGATTATGTCGCATATCATTGTGATGATGGTCAATTTAGTCAAGTTGCATCACTTACTATTGTAGCCCCTGAAACAGTATTGCGTCATATGTTGACTAGAGAGGATGATCCCATTGGTAGTGTGGCAATTATACTTATGGTGACCCTTTATTCGTGTTGTTCGGTGCTTCCTATTGGATCAGCTGTACCAGCAGGAACTTTCGTGCCAAATATGGTGATTGGTGCGTGTCTTGGTAGGCTTTGTGGTTATTTCGCACAGTATTTATTCCCTCTGGCTGTATCATCACCAGGAGTTTATGCTATGATGGGTTGTGGAAGTATGTTAGGAGCATGGACACGAACAATGCTTGCCGTTACTGTCACACTCTGTGAGGTAACTGGCGATGTTTCTTTGGCACTTCCAATGGCTATGGGAGTATTGATTGCGCGTTTTGTTGCTTCTAAAATAAATCATCACTCATTGACTCATGCTCTTCTACATTTGGCAAAACTCCATAGTGATCCTAAAGATCCTAAATATTGGAAGGACCCAAAACCTCGTAGAATAAGACGAAGACGTTCTGCTTCGTCGGCAAGGAAAAGGCACAATACTGGTGATGGTGATGATGCTGCTAGTGGTGGTCGTGGTGGAAGAAGAAGAGCTGGAAGTCTTGATAATTTGGGTATGGGGAAATCTAGTAATTCCGAGGAGACATTACGTGGAAGAAAGAATAGTTTTCAATGCGAGCATACCGCAAAAATTAAATCAGAAACGCCGACTTTTGATGATATGTACACCATGAAGCATTCTGATGAAGCAATTGTGGTTGTGGATGAGCAATCAAAACCTTCAGATATAAAACAAAGTCAAATCCCAGTCTCTGTGGATTCTGAAGGTACATCATCGCCAATTAAAAGTTCTCATTCATTCATTGGATTACCAGCAACTGAACCCGAATTAAAAGGTGGTTCTACTGTCCCATTCCAGGACCATGATGGGGATATTGATCATATTGGTATTCCTCCTACACCTGATGGTAGTAGTTCTGATAGTACTAAAAAATCAGGATCAAAGAGAAAACCCAGGAGACAATCTAGCAAAATGATGGATTTTAGTTCTCCTGGAACTCCCACTATCGACAAGAAGGATGACGTAGAAGCCGGCACCGGCAACGACGAGGATGGTTCTTCTTCATATGAATCTGATAGTGATTCAGAGGGTGAGACAGGCTCCGATTCTGACAGTGGCATGTCACCAAAAGCAATGGAAAGGGTGCCAAGTTTCAGCTTTATTTAATGCTTAGGGCATTTCAAAATATGATTTTACTATAAAAAAATGGAGTAGAGAAGATGAATATTGGAATAATAAAGAGTCTTTTATTGTCGGTCTAAATTTTCAATGATTTATGCTGTCTACTGATAGTAATATTTTTTAACAAGCTCTTGCACCTTATTTAAAAGTGAGAATATTATAACCCTAACCAACTACAGGTACATATAGTATAAATTTTATTTTCTACTTCGAAGTAATAAACTTTTTGTCTTTCATCTTACCTCCAAGCTTAGCAGACAGCTAGGCTTACTTGCAGGTTTTCCTTGTCTCGTGAATAGCATGGTTTTTCAGTTTGTGTGTTCTCTTTGTTGCTTCGTCATACACATCAAGCTGACCTAGTGCTTTTGTGACAAATTCCAGTGCATCTCCTGCTTTCTTTGAGGATTCGTATACTCTCCCTGCTCTGAAAGCCGTAGATCTTCCTTCGATAGGCTTATGGTTCACAAATGAGTCAAGTATACGAGCATCACGCCGCTCATCAAAAACTCTGTTTCCATTACTTGATTTGATTCGTAAGTTATCTGCCCGATTAAGAGCTTTTGCCACTGCAGCCTTACCTCCATCACCTAATGGGCGACCTCTAGTGTGTGTTGCTACGGAATTGACCACACCCCATGAAAGGATATGAGAAGCATCTGTTTTCTCCTTTGCAGAACCTTTCTTGCCCATCTTCGCTCCACCCTTATCAGTGCGCTCAATATAACAAGGTGAACCCTGATCAATAAAACCTGTAGTCTTCTTCGTTCCTTTGCCACTTTTCGACATGCTCTACTTCTCTTTTCTCGCTTTCTTTGTTTTCTAAGGAAATTTCACGCCAGAATTTCCATTAGATTTTGCCCCTTTTTTTCCTTACCAACCGAGGAATGATACCTGGAAATCACTTGCCAAGGTCTTTCAATCGATCACTTCTGAGCGTCTAGATTTTGCATCTGTGCTCATCTGGATTGTTTTTGTCCATCAAACCTAACTTGAGTGTATGAAAGTTTAACAACGTTTGATCTTAATTTGCCCCTTGCGATTTTTGGAAAGAAAAATAAAAAAAAGGACCTTCGAGTGCGAAAGAGACTAAAAACCAGCTCTTCAAAATGAACATTATCACTAATAGTGGAAGTTTACCCATCCATGAAGACTCTCGTCGATTTACACCTGCCATGTGGGATGAATATCATGATAGTTTTAACACCGCTCGTCATGGGCCAAAAGCTCGCATTCATAACGTCCTACACTTTCTTTATGCACTAATGGTAACAAACCAGTCCCTACCAGCGAAAAGGAGAATTTCTCTATCCCTTGAGGATGACCTGATATGGCGTGAATTGATTTTGGATGAGGTACTTTATGATTGTATCCTTACCGTACTAAAGGCCAAACTCCCGCATTGTGAGGCTCCTGTACATACCAACAGACCAGTTGAGAATGCGGAAGAATATGAGAAACAAATTGCTTTTCAGAAAAAGGTTTTAAAACGCCTTTTTAAAACAGATACTCAACCTCAACCTCAATCTGGTAATAGTGATGTATTAGCTCCTCTCCCTGCGTTTGGTGTGGATGTCAGCAAAAAGGCAAGGGAAGGGTTAAAGCGCAATTCTGAGTGGAACCGCCCTACCAATCCTATGTCCGAGTCCGATCCTAATAAGAATGAGAAAAAGCGAACTCGGACTGGTGGTTGGATTACGGTCACTATCACGACACTGACTTATAAAACATTTGGATTGGATGTGCGCTTGTTTGATCAAGTTTTAGTTCTTAAAGAAAAGATTCAGGACAGAGAAGGTATTCCTCGTGATCAAATTCGTTTGCTCTATGCTGACAAACAGCTTTCGGATGTAAAGACTCTGTCTGACTATGACATCCAGCACAAGTCTGATATAAAAATGGTTCTCAAATTGCGTGGTTGCTAACTTTAGATCCTACACCGGACGATAGGATTGTAATTTCGAATCAAATTCAATAGTTACATTTGGTAAAGTTGAATATTTTAGTCTTTTGAAACTCTATTAAGTGTATCGGCGATTTGACGAAGGCGGTTCTGGTGGATTCTTTTTTACAAAATTTAAGTTATGCTTTTGCATATGCGTTTGGCTCGATTGCTTACCTTGCTGAATTGATGCACCTGTTGGGTAAAAGTCATGGTACAGTTATAAATGACATTCAGAATAAGATAAACCATCTTTTGAGGTCAGGCAAACGACGCAGAGACACGAGGGATTACGATAATATCCCTCCCATTCTAGGAGAAAATGCTTAATTCATTTATATTATCGTAGAATTTCTCTTTAAAAGTCTAATCTCACTTATTTCTAATCTCTACAAAAGTCTAATCTCAATAAAAGTTATAAATAGTTTACCCCCTGTACAATTTCTTTTTTAATAAAGCGCTCCAATAACCACTGCTAGCAGTGATGCGAGCGGCCAAGGTTAGGCGCAGCCGCTTTGATTTAACAAATATTGGAGATTAAAAGCAGTTCATCTAATTGCTTTTGAAAAAGACTCGTCTCCTCCCTAACAACCTGTGCTTTCCTTTTTTTGGGAACCTTTAAATTTGGGGAAAATGTGGAAATAAGCGCGAGAATCGTCATTATTTTTTGTTGAAAATATAATGCCTGGTCGTACTGAGGATTTCGCAGAGAATAAATCTCTGCGTAGCAAAAGAGAGGAAAATGATGTCAAGGGTTCAAGCTCAAGAGACTGTAAAGATGAGCTTGCTATTGAAGGTGCAGGAACATGGTTCAATATCGGGGGATATGTTGAACGCATAATAGAGGATATGTGGTTCGTCGCAAGAGTTGAACGTATTGATGAAGCACGACAACAAGTTACATTGCGCTATGTAGATGATGATAATATCGAGGAAAGGGTTCCTTTTGATGATATTCGAACACACCAGGGTGGTGTAGGACCTCATGAATTTACTACTTTAAAGCGAATTGATACTCTTCCTAAACCACTCGCAGGTCTTGTAGAAGACGACACGGAAGAACGCAGAGCTCATAGACCAACAGTTGTTATTCATTCGAATCCAGATTCTGAAGAAGCTATCATTATGAATGGTGCTGAGAATCAATTGGCTGCTGGAGGTGGTCTCAGAGCACTTCGGTATTTAAAGAAGGGCGATTCGAAATAGGTAGTAGTTTTTTTTATTTTTAGGAATGAATAATACAACGTATTATTCTCTTACTGTATCAATAGTTTTATTTTTATAATAGTGTTTTTATATTACAAATATTTAATTTTCAAGGAAGAAAAAAGCATTATTATTCCTTCTTTTCTATGATTGATTCTAAGGTAGGTAATCTTAATCCATAATGGATTGAGGCGCCTCTTAGAGCGCAAGTGACACTAAGACCTAAGGCGACACGTCCCCCAAAGGAATGAACACCAATTGATCGTGCACTTAAGAATGCTGCTGCGCCAGATGCAGCTGCAGTAGCGTATAATTCTTTATAAGAATGAAAGACACGAACAGGACGTTTGAGCCAGACGTCCCGTATCATACCACCGCCAGTACCAGTAAATACGCCACACATGACTGATTGTGCCAATGGGACACCCATACGAACACCATTCATAGCTCCAATAACTGCAAATGTTCCTAAAGCAATGGCATCAGGGATTTCATCTTTTTCCCATGCTTTTTTACCTATATATGGAAATGAGAAAAATGCTAAAGTTGCAGCAATTGCAGACATTATTAGATATTCTGGTTCACCACCATCACTTGCAGCACCCGACCAAAATGGCGCACGTCCTAAAATGACTACATCACGTAAAGTTCCACCACCAACAGCGGTCACAGTACCAACAGCAATTGCGCCAAGTAGATCCATATTCGACTCTGCTGCTGCAACAGCTCCACCCGCTGCAAATACAACTGTTCCCATCCAATCTAAGCCACGCAACCATCCACGAGGAGAAGAAAAGTGCGGATAGCGATCCATACCATCTGCTGTCTGTGTTACCACTGCTTCTACATGTTCTTTTATAGGTGCATTCTCCTTGACCATTTTGGAGAACTCACGGCGAATGTTATGCATTCTCGGCGAACTTATTCGTAAAGAAAATAGTGGCTTTACAATTCTATGCATTTATATCATATTTTTAACTACTTTATAATGATGATAATGCTGTTTTTTTTAAGTAAAAGTGCCGGCATGGGTTGAACCTACTCAGCCGCGGTTGAATTTGTCCTGGCGAGAGCCACAAAATCTTTAGAGCATATTTTAACGCTAAATGTCTGCTTTTGAAGGAATGGAACGCACTTATATTATGATCAAGCCTGATGGCGTACAGAGAGGACTTGTAGGTGAGATCATCAAGAGATTTGAGTCCAAGGGCTTCAAGCTTGTTGCAATGAAGCTTGCTACCCCTAGCCGCGCTCATCTTGAGGAGCACTACTCTGATCTCTCCAGCAAGGGCTTCTTTGCTGGTCTTATTGAGTACATGCTTTCTGGTCCTGTGTGCTGCATGGTCTGGGCTGGTACTGGTGCCGTCAAGACTGGCCGCGTCATGCTCGGCGCCACTAAGCCTTCCGATTCCGCCACCGGTACTATCCGTGGTGATTTCGCCATCGATGTTGGACGCAACATCTGCCACGGATCTGATGCCGTTGAGTCTGCCGAGAAGGAGATTGCCCTTTGGTTCCCTGAAGGCGTCTGTGAGTGGACCTCTCACTCCCAGTCCTGGATCTACGAGTAAATTATTTATTCAATTTCAATATTGAATAAATAGTTTGCACTGTAAGAAGATGACTTTCTTTTGAGAATTATAACCGAGTATTAGTTTTAGAATAAAATAAATAAATAAACGAAGTCCAACCAAAAAATATATCCATGAAATTATAACTCCCTCTCACACAACTACAAATTCCATTCCATTGGCTTTATTTCATCAAGTGGAATCAATGCACCACCACGAAAAGAAAATAATTCTTCTTGTGAATTAAAATAATCTGCAATCCATGGGTGACACCTATCGAATTGATGAACAACAGGTGCAATTTTACCATCGAAAATATTAACAATTAAGCCATTTTCATTTTGTTTCACTATATCTTTTGCACCAGTACTCGGTTTGTTCTCTTTATTTACACAAGGCTTTCCAACTGTTTGTACTGGACCTGTACCCCATGGAATCGTTTTTGTACGTTCAGGATATCCGAAGTAACCATTATAATATAACCAATTCATTGTCCATTGATCTGTAGTAGAAGGAGAACGACATTTAAGATTCTCTTTTGCATTATTCTCATGGAATTCATTCACAAGAACACTAAGGAAACGAAGTGTCCCTTCTCTTGTTCCAATAACAGTTCCTGAACATAAGACTGGTCTTTTGCTATACTGATCATATTCGATATTTCCATAACATGGAACGATATGAGCTTTATTTCTAAAATTGCCTGAGATGAAGGACCTCTTTGGATCATCAATTGGACAAGTATGAGGTGCAATTTCTTCAATAAAAAGAAGGTCTGCATCTGTTCTATGTGGTGAAGGTAAATCTTTAAATGGATGAGCTTGGAAAAATAAATCTCTTGTATCCATTACTAGTGACCATCCTGTACATTGCTTACATGCATTTAACCATTGTCGGGCCATTTCAAAACGACCCCATTCTAATTTTAAATTCTCAAGTCCTGTCGAACATTTCCCTCTTATATTACCTTTTACATTACCACCTGTAGAAATACTTTCATCACACACAACCATTTCTACATTATACATCGTAACATCCATCTTAATAAGGAAGTTCTCTTCATTTAATGGGATTTTTGAATGGACGCCTAAAATTATATGACCATCGTATCCAGTATGGCGCAAAGAACCTACTAATCGTCGAAATGTTTTCATATTTCGAGGGTAAGCCGCAAGACCCATGACTGCATCTGCACCTGGAGGATTCGCTTGATGTCGCAGTCCATACGGGGTATTTATAGGTCTTTGCATTGCCTTTTCTAACCGCGATTGGACTTGCGTTGTCGTTGATAATCCTACGAAAGGCTTATTCGTATACTGTTCATACAATCCTGAACGAAATTTATCAGGGTTAAACAGCTCGTCGTCTGATAATACCATCGCTAATAGCAATAAAAAATACAAGAAATATAAAAATTTCATTTTGAGAAGAGAAATTCAGAATAAAACATCACTCAACTCAACTACGATACAATATATTGCCCTCAGAAATTATTTGCCTAATACACTACCCCAGTAGGTGGTTGTTCAATTCTGTTAATATTTTTCTTTAGTTCGGTCTAATTCACCTCGACTGACGAATTGGGCTTTGCTAATGAGTTGTTGTACACCTCCAACCTTCCCTCTGCGACAGGATTCTCGTAAAACCGCAATTATATATGATGAACCTTCATCTGGATTTTGTATGCCACCTCCTTGTTGCCAATGTACAAAAGCACGATCGCATACGAGAGTTAATGAAGACTCTTTAGAATATAACCGACCATGCTTCAATTGCATATGCTGTAGTACTTATGATTCAGTCACTAAGCTTTATATGGATGTTCCTCCACTTGCTCCTAATTGTGGCGGATATATTCATCCTTTATTATCAAGCTATAAAGAGTCTTGCTACTTTCTTGGTGTTATCCCTTGTCATTGTTTATATGATTCATGTTTTAAACCTTGCTTTGGAGAGACTGTATGCCACGCTCCTTGTTATTGTCCGGCTATAGGGTGCGAAATGTTATGTCAGAGATGTTGTAGTATCCCTTTGATTGCAGGAGTGACAAATTCAGAAAATTTCAAAGAAATCATTACAGCGCAAATGAGAAAGGTTCAAACAAGCAAAAAATAAACTATTATTTAATCTCCTCTCATTTCATCGTACGTTTTTATTATTGCGACTTCGGTACATTCTCTTTTGTTTACTTTCAGAATATTTTAGTGCAAGTACATAGGTAGCGGTGTGGAATAAATAGATCTATTTTTTAGTTTGTACATTGGAATTAATCTTATTTAAATTTAACCTAGCCTACAAAGAAGCTATCTTTGATTCTAACCACTCATTTTTGGTACATTCATCCTGGAAATCTTTAATTGCTTTATAATACTGACGTTGCTCCTCCACAAGCATTTGATGTCTCGTCTTCAAGGCGGATAATATATCACTTCGCATATGTAACTTGTCTGTCTGTTGAGAAACAGAGTCATTAACACCACCTACAATGTTAGAACACTGTGAAAGGTATTCCAGTTTACTTGGGGCAGATTGCATTGCTTGATCAAAGTTATCACTGATAGAATTCAATAATTTAACTTCTTTTTGCAAGAAAGAAAGTTGAGTATCAAGAGAATTGTAAAGTGTGTAGAACTTTTTAGTATCACCAAGTTTCATGGCGGCCTCAAGATATAACTCTTCAAATCGACGCTCATATTGAATCAATTCAGAACGAGTAGGAATATCATCTATTTTACGTAGATTACTTGCCACAGCAAGATTTGTCTCAGCCAACACTTGTTTTAAGCGTTTATACTTCGCAATAACTTTTTCATACATATCCTCAATGCCTTGGAATTTCTTCTCTTCCTCTCCTGCATCACGAGCCTCAAGTTGGGTGATTTCTTCCAAAATAGCAGCACGTTCAGCTTTACATGCAGCCTTAAAACCAGTCTCTTGAGATTTGCACTTCTCATTGAACATTATGAGATCTTTAATAGTCTTGAGATCGCCTTGCTGAGTAGAAGATCGTTCATCTTCTTCAAGTTTGGCTTTCTCTGCTCGTAGCGATGTTAAAAGCGCTTCAATTGCAGCAAGTTTCGATAAAGCATTCTCTGCATTTGATTTTGCTTCAGTTGAACCAGGATTGCGCTCCAGACTTAATTTTTGAAGCTCCTGTAAACGAGCATTTAATTGATCAAGTTGTTTCCGATGTTGTGCCTTTTCTCCCATTCTTCCTTTCAAATTTGCTTCCAGTAGTTTCTTCGCATCATCAAGTTCAGCTTCATAAGCAGCAGCAGCATTACCAATTTCATCAGAACCCATGCCTACAAGAGCACCAGCAGCTGATCCACTAACAGTACTACCATCAGAAGCACCCATCATATGACGCATTAATTCTTCTTCATCTTTACTTGCCTTTTCCAAGAAGGCCTTTTCATCCCTTTCTGCATCTCTCTGTGCTTGGGCTAATTTACGCTCGAATGCATTTAATTCTGACGCGTTTGTTTTAGCTAACTGATCAAGATTACTAGTACCACCAACACCAACAGCAACACGAATGCTACCATCAACACCAACACCATATGCATCACCATATTCTAATAGCACAGCACGTACTCGTAGTTCTTCTGCTAAACCATCTGAATTCTCTCCTTTAAAATGGCGAATCGCTTTTTTACGGTCTGCAATTTGTTTTAATTCATTCGCAACACCCGTTTTTAGTGTCCTACGCAAAGAACATTTATCTACACATTGTAATGTTGAAAAAGTACGTAATTGCCATTCAATTTCATCTCTACGTTGACTGAATTTCTTAATAAGCCATTGCAAAACAGGATGAATCGCTTTGAAATCGGCACCACCAATACCACCTTGGATCTGATGTGGTTGCAAAGAATGTGGGCATTGCATTTGACGTAATGCTACAACAATAGCTTCTGATAATGCAATACGTTCACCAATTGTAGAATTTTCTGTGAATAGAATATCAACATCTACTGCTTCACCGGATGAAATAATACACCAGCAAAGGCCACCAACAACCTTATCAAACTCAGATAAACCATGAATATTTACTCTGAAATAACCAGCAGAATGTAGCAAATTTACTATTAATTGAAATAGTTTTTTTCGATCTTCCTTTTCGTTCTGTGATGTCTGATCCATTTCCGCTCACTTGTAATTGAAAGAGTGTTTTACCAGCGGGGCAACAACTCAATAGTTATGGATCCTCTCTCTAGCCGTCAAAAGAGACGAATTCGAAAATAACCTTTGAGCGATACAGATTTAAAGAAGGAAATTCAGCAACTGTTTTCCACTTTTGAGTATATTGATTGATCTTAGAAGGATCTTTTAATTATCAACTCTATATAAACTCAATAAATTTTGGTTTCTATTGGATCAGAGTAGAGTATGCCATCAACAAATGCAAAAGAAGGTCGTCCTGATAGGAAGAGGGTGAAACCAAAGTCTGTTAAGGCCAAGGTGACCTCCAAGTTTAATTCTAAACGCAAATTGTCGCGAATGGGCAAAGAGGTGAAGAAAGGTTTCATGGGTCCTTCTACAGAGTTTATGACACGCTCTGCTTGTCTGCGAAAATTGCAAGTGACTTTGAAAGATTTCCGTAGATTATGTATTCTAAAAGGTGTTTATCCTCGTGTTCCTGAAAAAGCTCCTCCTGGAGGAGCTGATAAGATATACTATGATATTAAGGATATTGGGTTCTTAGCACACGAACGATTATTGTCTTATTTCCGCGATTTCAAAGTGTTTATTAAAAAGGTCCGAAAAGCTTCTAATCGCAAGGATTTCGATGAAGCACGAAGAAAGAACTCTTTAAAGCCGAATATTCCTTTAGATCACTTAGTAAAAGAGCGTTATCCTCGCTTTATTGATGCTCTCCGTGATATGGATGATGCCCTGTGCATGATACATCTCTTTGCGTCACTACCCTCGCAAGGAAGAGTCACTTCTGAGCGCACAAGAGCATGCAAAGAACTAGTACGCCAGTGGCAATACTATGTTGTAAAGAGTAAGACACTTAGTAAGACTTTTGTGAGTGTAAAGGGAGTTTATTTCCAATGTGAGGTGATGGGTGAACCAATTACATGGATGACACCTCATCCTTTTGCACAGACTTTCCCTCGTGAAGTTGATTTCAGAGTCATGCTTACATTTTTAGAGTTCTATGAAACCTTTATGAAGTTTGTTTTGTTCAAGTTGTACCAAACGATTGATATGACATTTCCTCCTAGAATTGATGCAAAGATGGATCATTTGGGTTGCCATTTATTAGCTATTCAGTCTTCTGCTCTTACCACAGAGGAAGATGCACTTGCACTTGATCAACAGTCTAGTGATATTAAAATATCTTCTACAAAATCAATTGGCGGAGAAATTAACCTTAGCAAAGATGATCGTGCCGCAATGCGTGCTAGTGCCGCTCGTTTAGCAACTTTAGATGAGAAACTCAATGTTTTAGAGGATAATGAGGAAGATGATGATGAAGCTGAGCATGAGCCTTTTGCAGCACCGTTGGGAAGCGCATTAGCGAACTTACACAATGATTACGATGATGGCTTAGATGAAACTGAACGTGCTGTATTTGTATCTAGTGAAGATGACTCTAGCCGACCTGCACTATTTAATGGTTTAAATATTTTCGTTAATCGTGAGATACCGTTAGATTGGATGCAATTGTGTTGTGCTAGTTTTGGTGCCCAGGTTGGTTGGGATGGTCAAGGTTCACCTTTTCCTAAACAATTCAGTGGTATCTCTTATCATGTTATAGATCGACCTATGACTGATGGCTTTTCTAAAGGTCGTGAATATGTTCAACCTCAATGGATTTTTGATTCTATTAACGCTGGCATACGCCTTCCAGTGAGACTGTATGCCCCTGGTGTCTCCCTTCCTCCTCATTTATCACCCTTTGTTGACGATGAAAAGGAAGGATATATTCCTAGATTCAAGGAGCAGATTGATGCTCTTAAGGGTAAATCAGGTAGTCAAGAAATAGAGAAACTTGAAGATGAGAATGAAGAGGATGAAGACGTAGAAGACTTTGGTGCAAGTGTTAAAGGTGAACTTAAAGACAAGGGCAAGGCAAAGGAAGGAAAGAGCAAGAAAGTGGAGGAAGAAGTAGAAGAAGAAGAGGAGGAGGAGGAAGAGGAAGAGGAAATAGATAATGGAAAGGCAGGACCAACGAAGAAAGGGCCTAAGGCTGTAGTCTATAAACCCAAATCTGTCGCTACTACAGAGGTAAGTTATCAAACATATATATAACCATTTATTATATTTTTCGAAATCGCTCTAAAGGGAGGTCCGGCATCGACGGCGGCACCGAAAGGTATCGTTGTTCAGCAGGTCGGGTCTGTTGACTAGTTGCGAGACATTTTTTTACGACTTGTGGATATCTCGTCTGGCGCTCGCGCCATCTTTAGAGAATGGATGATTGATTTATGATAGTCGTTGCAAATCTATTTTTTGTTTACAATTTTATGTTTTTTCTTTGTTCCTTTTATTCTCTCGCACTAACATTCATTTGGCATTTTTCTTCTTTTTTTAATTATTTGTATTTTCAGGATGAGGAGGCGAAAGAGTTAAGTAAGGCTATGATGAGTAAGAAAACAAAGCGCATCTACGGTCGTATGCAGTATGGAATTGCGGCAAAAGAAAAGGCCGTCAATGTTTTGGTTGAAAAGCGCCGAAAGCGTGAAGAAGAGCCAGAATCTGAGCAGCCTGCACCAGAGGCAAAGAAACAGAAGCAGAAACAGAAGCAGAAAGAAGAACCTGTGAAGGAAACGAAAGCAACAAAAACTAAGGCAAAGAAATCAGCAACTCCTGTAGATGAAAGTGCTGTTGAAAGTGTTAGAGATTTATTTAAGCCTAAAGGTTCTCGCACGTCGAGCCGTCGTTAGATGAATAATCTCCAAACACACACGCACTAGGGCTCAGGTATAAGTCACATTTTGGTACAGATAGTTTAATGTAATTTTTTAAATGTGAATCAATCGCTTACAACTTTCTCTCTTTTATTTTTTCGCGCTTATTGGTAATAGCGGTTTGATGTTCGATTAATACAAAAAGTTATGGGTTTATACAAAAATTAAGTCAAAACATGTAAGTTGGTATAATTAATTTTACAGAAGTATTTGCTCACATTTCATCGTCTGAACTATCAACGTTCTCGACTTCTTGCGTCTCTGGCCTTTTAGTGTCACCACCCAAAGACAAAGGACGGACAATAACGCGGTGTTTTTGTTGCTTAGGTCTATAGAGTCGTAGTGTTGTCGATCGTAGCGGCGCCGCAGGCATTGCGGTCCCACTTTTAGGTCGAAAGTCTGCATTATCAGGTACGCCAAAGCGCGCAGTTTTCCCTAGATGCCTTTTAGTTACTCCTCCAGTAGTTAATGCATCTGCAATAACATCAAAGTCTCCATTAGGACGCACTGCGCTCTTATTACCACTAGCGCTACTGATAAACGGAACAGCAGGAGATGTAGCAAATAAAGCTTTTCTTGTATAAGCAGATTCAAGTAACTGTGCTTGGCTTTCTGGTACACCGCGGACAAGCATTGGGTTCGCCCATGGCTCTACATATACATCGCCTGCATTAAGCGGAATAACCTTTTCGTTGATAATATTAGTCTTGCCGCCTGTGACAATAAATTGTTTGTTAGGATCCATTGATAATACTTTATGTAAAGTTTCAATGCGACGTTTTTCTTCTTCTATACAATCATATCGTGCAGATGCCTGTAAACTGAGTTTATTTTGAGAAGTCTTGAGTGGAATCTGGAGTGTACCATTCACATCCCTAATTAAACCACTCTTACGGAAGCCTTTCGTATGCAAAAGATCCTTAACAACTGCACGGATATGAACTTCGACGGGTAAATCGTTAACAGTGGGTGTTTCTAGATACTCAATAGGTGGGTTATACACACCAGCAATCGATTGTGTACTGACAAGATGATGTAAGTTCTCTGCGAGTGCTCTGAATTCTTTCTCTTGTTTATTTTTTCCTTCCGCCTCCTCACGAATTGCTTGGTCGACAGCATATTCATACATACCTCTTCGTACTTCTTCACCTTTATCAATCACTGCTTGTAACATTCTCTTTCGTCGTGCATGGTTTTGTTTATATTTCCTACTATAAAACCCACGGAATGTACGCTGAAGAATAGAAGCAAAGTATAAATACATTAACTTTATTCGTTCATCTCTCAAAGCCATTTTGCAATTTTTGACCTTCTTACGACCACAATGCCCACGAAAAACTCGTGTGATCTTAATAGCAGCTAGCGTTCTATATTTAATCCATGCCCTTAACTTAGAACCACGAAATACCCTTTGTAAGTGAATCGCAGACTTTAAAGCGATTGGATAATATAACGTCGCCTTCTCCTTAAGATCTGTCAAGCGAGCCATGACAGCATCCTTAGATCGAACCAAAGTTACGTACCCACTCATACTCTAACACAACCTAAGGTCGTCTATTGACGAGGAGTTATTCAATAGACAGTTTTTCGAGGCGGAGGGACCCCTTTCCGGTTTTCGAGTTATCCATATATACTGCCGAGGTTTCCATCTAGTGATAGCATAAGCATAATCATTAAAATCTGTATACCAGTAGGTTGATGGAATTGAGTGCTTCGAGCCAGGCAGCTCAGCAAGCTCATGCTGCAAAGCTACGTAGTGTTGAGGTTGCAAAGTATGCTCGTACTGTAGTAGTTCCCACGAGCATAGATGAAGTCAAGATGATTCTTCGATCATTAGGTTGTCCTGTTACTCTTTTTGGTGAGGGACCAGCTGATCGTCGAGTGCGTCTACAAGAAACCATTGCAGAACTTGAGATAAACTCTCCGGATCAGCATTCAAAGGATCATATTCAGAGTTTATTAAAAGGAGTTCAAAATAAAAGAGACACAGCACCTTCTATAAAAAAGGAAACTTTCTATACTCCAGCTGATGCGAGTCTTATTTCTTTTCGAGAAGCTCTATGCATCCGTACCTTTGAAGCAGCAAAAACGCGTCTATTGGCGCTAAATGCGATGATGTCTTCACCTGACTTGAGAAGTAAAAACACTGCCATGGTAGGTAATTTATACACTCATTGTGAATCATTAATGCTTAATTCAAGTCAATTTGCACATGAAAGGCCACTGCTTGGATGTAGATTTTCACGTGCAACTGACTTTCAATCCAGTCAGATCGCTTCTTGTTCTATGGGTGAGGATATAAAGATATGGAATGGAACAAATTTGAATCCTCAGTTATTATTGAAAGGGCACACAGAACGAATTACTAGCATTTCTTGGTCTAATGCAAATTCTCTTGCTTCTTCCTCCGCTGATGGGACTTGCAGGGTTTGGTCTGTGCCGTCTTCTTCTGTGTTACCATCTGCTGATCCTTCAGCTGCAGTTGGAGATGGGAGTGTAGTGATTAACTCATTAACATCAATTCAAAGCCTTGTAGGTCACAAAGGTATTGTGCAGAGTTGTGCATTCCATCCTTTTGATGCACATGTTGCTACAGCTGGCCATGATCGTACATTACGACTATGGGATGTAGCTTCAGGTGATGCTATTTTAGTACAAGAAGGCTTAGCTCGTGAAGCCTCTGTTGTAGATTTTCACCCAGATGGTTCCCTTTTATTATCAGGTGATTGGTCTGGTGCAGCATGCCTGTGGGACTTGCGATCATCACGCCGCCTTGATGCATTCCAAGGACATGCTCAAAAGATTGTTAAATCGTCTTTCCATCCTAATGGTTGGTTGGCAGCGACTGCTTCTCCTGATAATACAGTGCGTGTATGGGATTTACGTACACTTCGTTGCGCATATGCACTACCAGCGCATTCGCAGACTGTATCAGATGTGCGTTTTTCGGCTTCTGGTGAATTATTGTTAACTGGAAGTTTTGATGGTAGTCTCCGTGTTTGGGGGTCGCGTGACTTTCGCTTACTTAGTACACTATCAGGGCATGCTGATAAGGTAATGGGTGTAGATTTTGCACCAGATGAGAGGCATTTGGTATCTGCTGGGTTTGATCGAACTATTAAACTTTGGTCGCATTCTAGTGAATTTTAATAAATCATAGCAAAGTAACTGGTTTCGTTTTATATTTTGTTACGAAGGTCGTTCTTTTTAGGATACCACTTTTGTGATCAAAAGCGTACTACACTTTTACATAGATTTTATTTAGTTATTATTAGAGAATGGGAAACATTTAGGACGACAAAAAATAATAAACAAATACGAAGTATCACTAAAATCGAATAAATTAAAATGTTTTTTGATATTCCTGTGTAAGCTGCATAAGCTGCATAATGGCTTTGAGCTCACGCCGTCCGACATTATTAGCTCCTTCCAACCAAGGGTCATTCTCATCGAAGCCTCGAAAGTCCTTCAGAATCGATTGCCTCGAGGCAATCTCTCTTTCCAACACCTCGATCGTATAATCTACAGCAAAAGTCTCATTTGTACGACTCATTACAAACAACGGATTACCCAAACCTTTTTCTTGTAGCTTCTTGAGAAGATCGTCTGTCATCTTACTCATTCGAGCCTGAGCGAGGATTGGAGCTAAAACACTCACCGTCGTCGGTTCTCGGGCACTTTCATGCCGAATGATATTAGCAATATTCAAAGAAATATTCTTAGCAAATCCATTGGAATTTTGCCATTCAACAACTCTATTAATACTTGTATTCGTTGATGAAGGCCAGGCAATTTCTACAGTTTCGTTATTAGGCGATGGATGATTTGTGAAGAATCCATACAAACTAGCGAACCGAGCCTCGTCACTGGACGGTCCGTAATTCAACTTTATCTCCTCTCCAGCCTCAATAATTTGGGTTGTTCTTAGAACGAAAGATGTCCCATCGAGTAAATATTTCACATTCTCCTCTGATGAGTGATTTGCGAAATCAATAATAGGACAAAGTGAAAAAGTATTACTTCCACATTTCAAACCCCGACTCTGAATAATTGATACTGCCCACAGAAAAATGCTTTTAGGGTCAGAATCGTGAGAGGAAAAGGACAAATTATTTGAAGAAGATTTCCCGAACAATGCGCTAGCTACTGTGTGGTAGATTCGACGATGAAGACTTATCTTACGTCCTGGAACAGTGCCTTTTAGTGCACGTAGGTACTCATGGTCATCATTAGGGAATGTCAAAGGATGAAGGTTCGCTTGCTCTTGTCCTATGTCAAATAAAAATCGAAGATATGGGTCATTTTCGATGCGATTCATCATGCTCAGTGCCAAGCATATACTTCCCAAAAGGTTACTATTCCCATTGGTCATGGTGCTTATCTGTTCAAATAAACGCGGGGTTGATCTTTTCATATCCTCAGAAGCAAATATAGCACTATATTGAGCGTAAGTTTGAAAAGGAATATGCAAGACATCCTCCTCTGCCGCCAATGAATGAACCGCACTTAACCCGAGCCCGCGTTTATAATAATCAACAACTTGCACTTTTGATAAATCAATTAATTGTGACTTACCATCCCCACTTCCTCTTCGCAACATCTGCTCCTCAAAATGCTGTGCAGATGCCCTTAGCCTGGAAGAAAATTTAATTGTTGAAGAGAATAATTTGCTCATTGCTGTCCCCTAGATCCTTTTAGTGCAATCAAAGAACTAACTCCTTGGTGAGAAATTTACTTGTAGATGGGCGTGATGCAATTAAAAGCAAATGTCATTAATATTTATGAAGATATGGCCCCTTTTCCCTTAGTTTTTTTGGGAAATTCTTTCACTACTCACCATAACCAGATAACTCGATAAAACTTTAAAACATAACTGAATAACGTTAGCTCCAATGTTTGCTCCAATAATATTTCCAATAATACCTTGGGGTGTGGATATTTATATTTTGGGTGGGGCAGTTATGTTGATAGCTCTCTTTGTTATTTTCTCATTACTTTATGCGTTGTGGGAAAGTGTCAAATTTTGGTACTGGTATTATACACGAGAAAAAATGCCTCCATCCTGCAGCAGTAGTTCAGATGAAGGAGTTGTAATCACTACAAACAATTCACACAAGCAAAGTAATTGCCCCTCGTGTCGCTTTTTATTTTATTTTCTTCTATTTACTTGTATAGTCCTTGGGATCGGAGTTCTAGTAGATGACCCTTTTTGAAGCTTTTACGGGTCATAATAATTTAAATAATTTACATGTTACAAAATCATAAAATATCCAACAATAAATTCTTCTATTACTACAGTAGTACTAACTTCTATTTTTTGCGCCTACCCACAGACACATAGCCCAAAACAATACCCAATAATGAGATAAATAGGAGAGGTATAGTCGCAACTCCATATACATCTTGATTAATAATAGATCCTTCTTCGAATTTATTTTCTGTTATATCAGGATTTTCTAATTGGACTTCATCAGCACACATGAGACGTCCCATACGGTTACGAGATACTTGTTCTATTCTCCCTTCAATCAGTCCTACAGCAATCTCAGCATTGTGAAGATGCATAAGGGTAGCATCAAAATCCATATGACTGAATTCCGATGCAGCATTATCCATTTCATCCAGATAATTCGTAAGAAAACGCGGTGTTTTTTCACGACTACTTTCACTCGATTTAGCTTTCTTGGGTTTTTCTGCCTGTTGTCGAAATGAATTCGATGGTGCGCTGTCTATGCTCAATTCTCCGAGTACTGCTAGTGTATCGATAGGTGGAACGATAGCAGAAGCAGAAGCTAGACTTGTAGCCAACCTTGCTTGTAAAACCTCTGACCATCCGAAAATATTATGCCTCGCAACACAGCGTAGAGCAATAAATGAAAAACCGTTCTCTGACTTTGTTTCAGCAGTTGGAGTAGTAGGAGTAATAGCTCTAGCAGACAAGGCACCAGCAATACCAGACCATGTGTAATCCTCAACAATACCTCTTTCAGAGCTACTATAGTGATTTGGTGAAGTACAATCACCCCAAAGAATGCCCATTACAGCTGAACGCACTTGTGCTCCGAAAAATCCACCCCTTGCATTCACTTTTTTACCATCACAAGAAACACCAGTATCTGCAATTTCAGGATCGACAGTGTGAAGAGCAATAACTGCATCAAGCCCACTCTCAGATCCGGACGTCTCCCAACCAACATTCGAAGCTGCTTGTCCGGTTAATTGCAAACGAACAGTGGTAACAATAGAAACATTATTATCATTTATTTCGAGCCCACTTATATTATCATCTGTACTAATTATCAATAATGGAACTATATGTACCCTGCCCTGGCCTACGCCACCCTCGCGCATGATTGGCTCTTGGATGACACTAGCGGTACTAAGCCACTGTGCAAGTACATTCGCAGAAAGATGCGAACTTTCTTTATTGTTTTCAGAAGGCAAAGCAGCAGCACTTATAGCGTGGAGTACTGCAGGGTGGTCGATAGCAGAAAGAGGTACGCCCTCAAATGTAAAAAATGCTGAATTATCAAATGATCTAGCAATAGCCTGAACAGCAGTGATTGCATCAGGATCATCAACACATGCTTGTTTTTCGCGCACACATATTGTAATAACCACAAAATGAACACTATCGCTAGGCCTAGTGTCTGTTCGATGCAGAGTTGGTAATGGTACTAATGTCTCCATTGATCTATGAATAAATGACGCCATACGATGAATATCAGGCATGGCGCCCCCATCTAGGTGTAAATCAGTGGGTACTAAATGCGGCCGTCTTCCCATAGTACCACTATCACCAGAAGGACCTAGTGTACCCTTCCCTGCTTGAATATCAAACCAAGCAACCCCTTCAGTTCCTAAATGCACGAAAGCCTGTTGAGGACATTCAGAAACACCAGTTTCTTGGTATCTTTTAGGTCCAAATGGGTCAGATGACGGTGTATGATATGCATATTTCCTCTGCATAGCTAGCTGTCGGAAATTCAATATAAATAAGGTAGTTGCTAAACCAGTCCGTCGCGTATAATCTAATAATAGCGCTTCAATATTGGATGGTGAGACAGGTACGTCTCCTTTGAGGATTTGTTCCACATTCTTACTCAACTCTGCCGACAAGCTTACGTGGTAAATGAACTTTTCGTGAGTGAATCGTGAAGGTGAAGCATCTACAGAAAGAGAAGCCAAATGATCAAGTGACGTAGATAGTAATTTGAAATATGAACCTAATTCATCATTCGATGATGCTATACTATCACCTAAAAATACAACCTCTACATGAGTATCTAATTGGTATGTAGATACAGCAGAAGATAACCCTGTATCTGAGATTGAGACAGGTAAGCGCTGGCGTCTATGTGTGACAGAAAAGGACTGCGGGAGCTCTAAATCAGCAATTACCACAACTACGGTGCAAATGTAAATGAATAGAGCGAGAAACATCATGTCTTAATGGATCATACCACTCCCTTAGCAGCGAAAAAGCAAAACCAAAAGACCTAGCCACCACACGCAACACCGAAACCGTGAAACAAAAAACCAGGAAAATGGGAAAAGGAAGCTTTATTTGGACGCGTGTTATTTCGAGACCTGAGTCTTGATACTTTCTTTAAGATGAAAAATCGGCTTCTCTTTGTCTATATATTGTTATTAGTAGCATTTGTATCTTACCAAGCAATAGCAGCTGGTGGATCAATAGTTCCCTTCGACGATATTTCCTCTTCCTCTTCTTCCCCTGGTAAGGAGATTCCAGAGGAAGGCGGAGATGTAGGGTTTGTTGGAAATGCAGGAACTCACCAACAGCAATATGCAACCCCTGAAGAATTCCTAGTAGAATCCCTTGGCGCGGGGATGGGTGATGCTATCACAGATATACATGACACAGGCCCACTAGAAGCTATAGATGACCAAGAACGACTTGACACTCTTGTGAGGTCATTCAAACGCCTTCCACCAGCGGAGCAACAGCGTTTAGGTGTTGATTTAGATCAGCCTCTAGAACCTAATAGTGAAGAGGCAAAGAAACTCTTCGAAGCTTGGTTAATTAGGCAAGCAGAGCTAAAAGAAGCTATTAATACAATGGTAAAGCCTGCTGAATTCATGGCACAATTGCTAGCAAACATTCGAACTCCTGATGGGACTGTAAATGTAATGGTTCAAGGCAAACCGATGGATTCATCTCAATTTGATTCGCAGGCATCAATGACACGCGTTGAAGCATTAAAAGAACTAGAAGCCTTTGTTGATGATATTGATAATGCAAGAGATTTCCAAGTTATAGGTGGATGGAAAGTCGTCTCTTACCTTCTTTCTGTTAACTCTGACGCCACATCCAATGAGCGCGGTCTTGCAGCTTGGGTGCTAGGCACAGTAGTCAAGAATTCATATGATTTCCAATTATGGGTATTAGAAGATATATATGAAGGTGATGGTGAATCTTGTTTAAATGCATTAGTGCGTTTGTTAGTTGAAGGAGAAGGAGATGCTCCAAAAAATGCTTTATATGCTATTGCGTCTGCTAGTAGAGGCAATAGTGATGTACAGGAGGCACTTCTGGCATTAGAAGGAGAGAATATGGGAGGAGGTACAGAGGGACGTCAGTCGGTTTCAGTGATTAGCGAAGTTTTATATAGTTTAACCGCGATGAGTGATGATGACAGTGACATTGACAAAGATGCTTCAATTGAGTCAAATCAGGGTCATTTTGATTGGCTTTGGGGCAAATTAGGTTTACGATCTTCCAAAAAAAATAAAGCAGTAAGTAGTGAGCATGTTGCATCTACTGTGAGTGGTACATCTTCTAAAGATATTGAGATACGCCGCAAGGTATGGGCGTATATGGCGGATATGTTAGAAGAGCTCCATTTCATTCAAGATGAGCGTTCCTCTCTACTGGCTAAAAAAAGCACGGCATCTCATGATGGTAACTTGAATCATGACAATACGACTGATATTTTCACTGATGATGACGTCCTTGCTCAATTAGATGCTCTTAAGCCACTTGGTGGTATCTTTTGTACATCTGATTGGAGCAAGCGTGCGACATTGGCATTAGTTACGAATATAAATGAACTCATTGTTATCAAAGATAGAGCAATGGGAATAAAAGTTTCGACACCTGATCCAATTTCCGTAGCCACTCGCTCGTCAGTATATGCATTATTAAATGTTATTCTGACGGCAAACCAAGCGTGTTCTTCATCAGATGTGTCATATGTTGTAGCAGCTAATGATGCTGGACTACGTGAGCCGCTTGTGAAGCTTGTGAGTCGGCCTTGGGTATCAGATTCGGGTCTCATGGAGGTAAGTGAAGGCGTCCTTACTCTGTTATAATAAAAATAAAGAGCAAGCAATCTTATTATTAGTTACTGTATTACATAGATTACATAGAAAAAGATAGGCTGCTAGAGGTAGATGCAAGTTGTTTATTAATTATAACCAAACCGGGTAAAGAACTATTGATTATTCGCCATTCCCGATTCCATGGCATCCAAATAAAAAAAGGCATTATATCGAGTGATTCATTAGTCCCTAGAAAAACAAAGGGTATAAAAAATGAACCTTGTATAGCTTAACTAAATGATGCGATTAGGAAGTCTTGTACGCACACAGCGGCGAGTGTTTAAAAATGTGTATCAGAATGTACAGAAGTTGTATTTCTCACAACAAGTTGACTCGAAACAGTTAGATGAGCATGGTGAAGTATCACATGTTGAGTTAGGATTAGATGTGACGGGGAACTTTTTCACAACTTCTAATAGAAAGGGACGAACGAGAGGCGATGATTTAGATGATGGTATTATGGCATGTATCACTGGTGAGAAAGATGGTACATCAAGTATGCGTTCTATCATTCAATCGGATAATAAATGTGCTTTAGCTCATCTATTGTTATTATTTGAGCATTTTCGTCATCGTAATCCTACCAATTCGTTTGAGGAAATGCGAGAATCTCTCGAAACACTGGAGAATATGGCTTGTGCCGGTCATCTCACCAAAAGAGAGCTTTACTTAGGAACCGCTTTAGATGCATGGATAAGTGCAGATTTTTACCGTGCAGGTCGTGCATTGGAGCACTATATCATGTTTAGTGATTGTAAACATGATGCATTGGTATTGAAGTTGGCACAGGAAAGTTATATTCAAGCTGGTGATAGTCGAAATGCCTTACATTGTGTGTCACGTTCAGGTATGACACTACATAAGGATCATATGCTACATGGAGATGTAATGGGTATGCTAGCAATGGGTTTATCCGAGTGTGGATTGCTAGATGAAGCTGAAGTTGCTGGCCAAGATGCTGTTAAAATAACTCGAGGGAGGAACAGTTTTGCTATCGGTGCACTGGTGCAAACCCTACTTCTTAAAGGGCGAGGTTCCGAGGTATATGGTCTCGTTCATGAATTGGAGAATAAGCATGCTATTGGGCTAAGTAGAGTATATGTTCTCTTTAGTGGAGCTTGTGGTAAGTTTCTTCGTGGTGAATATGGAGCTTCAGCAGGCTATATAAGACAAATGCTAGAATGTATGGAGACTGATGGTGCTGTATCACGTGACGGTGTAGCATTGGCAGGATATGCACTGTGGTTACTTGAATTATCTTATGAAAACCAAAAGGATCGTGATAGTTTGGCGGTTAAACTAGCATTGCTCGCTGGCTCTCTTTCCCCTGCTCCCAATGATGTTATTACAAATGCAGCACTAGCTTCTTTAGCTGCTCCCGCTCAGCGCCGATTCGATCACTTAACAGAAGATGATAATGGTGAATCACTTACTGGAGAGCAAAAGTTAATCAATCGAGTTGCTCCAATCATGAAAGCTCATTCTTGGGATTTAACAGAAACAACATCTTCTGAAGAATGCAAGCAGATTTATGATGCACATTTAGATCTTTTGCGCAGTATGGCGACTGGTTTAGGTGGTTTAGTGGATTGTATGCCTACATTTCGTGCCAATTACCAGCCTCGCCCTGTAGATTTGAACCGAAATTCCTCTACTTCTACTTCTACTTCTACTTCTACTTCATCATCAGGTTTAAATTCAAGTGCACAGGAGGAATCTTTACCATCTATTGAACTTTCACATGCATTGTCCCTATTCTCATCAGGTGATTACTCAGAATGTGCGGATATTTTACGTGATATGCAAGGATCTTTACCTTTTTTGGGTGGGACTGCATGGTGTCGGTATATTATACATGCAACTAGAGTCGAAGCCATGTTGCGGAGCGGGCGTGAGAGTGATATTCGAGAGGCACGTCTATTACTAAGTGACCGTACAGCTGCAGCTCCAAGTGATGGTCAGACCTGGTGGCGCTTGGCTGCTGTCTCGGACTATGTTATTAATAATGAGAAACGTAGTGGTGGACAAAAAGGTTGCGCACTAGCTGTGGAATTGACTTCTGATATGCACAGGCAAGCCCATCAGCTTGGAATAGGACAAGGAGGTTTCAAAAAATATTCACCATATCCGCTACCAATGGTAGAATAATACTTTTAATAAAAGGTATCGAATGTATTTTATTTATTCAAAGTAGGGTTAGAAAATTAAACGGATAATTTAGATTTTACATTTTTAATAAACTTTAGACTAAGGGCAAAAGAAATAAGTACTTGTATTAGTAATCTGGTCGAACTGCTTCCAAATAGCGTAAAACTATTGATTGGGCAACCTCCCTCTCCATCTTTATTTCACTTAGAAATCTCGGGAAATGCGCTTGCCGCCACCCCCACCACGTCCGCCACCACGACCACCACCACGTCCTCCGCGGCCACCTTTTCCACCTCTGCCTCCGCTATTGGCCTTCATACGCTTTGCCGCTTCCAAATTCTGAGCCTGGTAGCGTGTCCAGTATGCCTCTTCTTCTTCTCCACTAATCTTCTCTCCTTTGACTTTACCGTCACCAAGAACGACTCCTTCATCAGAATTAATGGCAACAATAGCCTTGTCAGCGCTCTCGACATCACCGAATCTGCAAGTGGCTGAATCATCACCTTCAGTAAACTCGGCAAATTTCATTGAACCGAAAGACTTAAACTTAGTCTTAAGTGCGTCTAATGTCACTCCTTCTTTGGGGATTTCATTTACTTTCAATACACAACCGGGAATGAAATCAACCTTCGCTTCCTCTTCTTCACGCTTTCTCTTTGTATCTGCTTTCACCTCAGTTTCCTTAACTTTCTTAGTTTCCTTCTTCTTCTTAAGCTGCTCCTGCTTCTGAGTATACCACTCAGATTTGGATGTCACCTGAACTAGAAGTTTGTCGTTGAATTTCAAAGATACGGCGCCATCTTCACCCTCATTGCTAGATTTCTTGGCTGCTTCCATCGTCTCGGCAGAATCGAATTCAACAAAAACGCTACCCTTGAATTTCTTTGTGCTAGGGATTTTGCGTAAGACAACCATAAGAACCTTACCCATCTTAGAGAAGAATTCATGGATCATCTCTAATGTGACAGTATCATCTGTGGGGAATCCCTTTGCATATAGGGTGCGAGGCAAAGTGGTATCTTCCTCAGGAAGAGGAAAAGAACGCTTGATTTTAGTTCCACAATCACTTACAGTGACTGTTTTAGATTCCGCTACAGCCTTGGCAATAGCAGCCTCATCAGTCGTCAGAGACTTGAGCTTATTAAAGGTGAGCAAAGTAGCAATTGTTACAAAACCTTCTGCATCTTTACCTGCAGTAGTTTTGAGGAACTTATCGCGTCGGAAATTGGAGTCAGAGAAGTAGAACTCAATCTGGTTCGCAATGGCTTCTGTAGAATCAGACATTTTCACGGAAATATAGGGTGCAAATCCAATAAGTGGCAGCTCATCGCTCATTGAGTGCATCTAGTCACCTTATACGGACATTCCCAATTCCACCGGCTAAGGGTTGAAAACTGGATTGAAAGCAGTGCAATCGATGCTTTAACTTAAATACCATCTAATTAGCAGTATAATTCTACTTAGATCTTATTTATAACACTCAAGTGATGTCTCTTGTCGTAGAAAATGATGCATTTCGCTTGTATACAGTTGCACCTCGTGTTCTATTAGCTTCTGCTGAAGATGTGTCACCTATTGAATTATACGGCTTCCTCGAAAAGGATGGAGGATTATATCGTATTATTAACTTGACGAATGATATAGAAATCGAGGAGACTTTCCCTGGGCGTGTTGATCAATATCCTACGGTAGTGCAAAATTTAATTGAAGATCGTACAGCACCGTGTCCTTTCCATTATTTATATCGAATTTGTCAAGGTATTGATGCATACCTTACAATTGACCCTTCAAATGTCGTATGCCTGTATTGTCCTGATGGATTTCACATGAGTGGTGTTATTCTATCATGTTATTTACTACAGCAAAACAAAGTGCAAAATGCAATTCAAGCTTTAGATGAATTTATCAAAACAAGAGGGTCTCCTAAGATTATGCAAGTGGATAAAAGTGAAGGTGCTGAGATTCTAGTTGATGCTATGCATTCACCTTCATTTGTTCGTTACGTGAGTTATTTCGAAATGTCTTTGTTAAAACCACAGACAATTAATTATGAATACCAGATTGATTCGATACGTATGATAACTGTTCCAAACTTATGCCCATCATTACGAGAAGATGGTTGTTTTCCTCATATTACTATCGATGTCCTTGTACCAGTAGAAGGAAGTCTCCAATACGACGAACGTGACACTGCAACTGCGCGGCCAAGGTGTAGTGAGATTATGACTGTATTTTCATCCTTAGAAGAGAGACACTTCACTAAGAATGGAGATGTAAATGCTCCATTTGTTGAATCCAGTGAAGACAGTGTGACATTCCCTGTCTCTGTTCCTATGAAGCCTGTATTAGTTCAAGGAGATATTCGCCTTGCTCTCTATAATAATGGTGAATTAATGGGCAAGGTGTGGTTTCATACGGCTTTTATTGATGATAATTTCTTAATTTTCTCGAAACATGTCATTGATGACATTGCCAATGACCATTTCCATTATTTATTCAATCAAGACTTTCGTCTTGAGATTATGTTACATCGTGTATAAAATAAAATAAGAAGGTAAAAATTACTTACTTCGTAAGTAAATGACCCATTGATATAACATTAGTTTTGAGTTGAGGAGTGTAAGATAGAACTTAACCTTTTACTACTCATCTCTTCTCATTTAGCCTCGCAAAGCAAAGGAGAAAGTGAAGAGAAGGACTAAACTTGCTCCTTAGCGGGACATCATATCGACCATCACTGGTGGGCTGGCAGCATGGAGACCATGAGGGTTCCCCATACTTAATAGCATTTTCTCCAAGCACTTACCAGAGCATTCACTGGCAGGATAGCTACAAGGCCAGCCACAGCAAGCACAACACGGCATTAGGGGGCATCCACAACCGCAACACCAGGCTAATAGACCTGGAATAAAACCTTGCTGCTCAAGATTCATTGCAGTAAACTGTCCTAAACCGAAATGAGCCCAGAGTAAATCAGGCATGGCTCCGCCATCTGGAAGAGTTGCCGATAGTTTTTTATCTTCGAACATATCGCTCACGTTGGTAGCGACTACAGATGCCTCCTTGGCTATGTTATCCTGGTTAATGACTGGGTATTGATTACCACATCCTACGGCGAAAATGTTGCTTTGAACAGGCGACTGACCTTGCATATTAGCTCGTACAAAGCCACGATTTTCCTTCATTGAGTCGGGAAGAAATTCAGTACGTGCTAAGCCGAAGAAAGGAATAAAAATATCGACAGCGGAAACAACCTGTCCGGTGGATAAGGTGTAATCAGTCTTCTCATAATTGGCATTAGTTCCAGAAATGCCTTCGGGAAGATTGATTCTAGCATTGGTGATTACATCGATTTTGGTCTTCAGCAAACGATCAGTAACAGCAGCAGCAGGAGAACCTGACCACGATGGCAAAGCATTATTACCAGATGTAACGAGTTGAATGATACAATTGGGGTTGATACGACGAAGTTCACTAGCAACTTCAACACCAACAGGACCCGCACCACCAATGAGAATGTTTTTGGCGGCCTTGATCTTTTCATTGAAATCTCTTACGAATAAACTTCTTTCTGCAAATGTGTCACCGGCATTGGCTGTGATGGAAGGATAATGCACGCCGCATGCAACGACAAGGGCATTAAATGCAATCTTGCGTCCATCAGAAAGAATAACGTTGTTCCCTTCTATAGAACTGACTGTACCAACAACATATTTGACGCCTTCGATATGAACATGTTCAATCGTAGCAACATTGCCAGAACTCGTATTTGCGTTCTTAATCCAAATCTCAGGACGAGATACAAAGTAGGGTGCGAAAAATGGAACTTCAGCGAAATCATTGGCTTGAATGATAATGACCTCCTGATTTGATTTCTTTACCAATTTCTTTGCCACTGATTGCCCAGCAAATCCTCCACCGATGATAACACAAGTTTTCTTGTAAGGGAGAACACGAATTTCACTCATTTGATCAGGAAACAGAAAAGAGCAGGTATTTTAAAACAAAAAAAAAGCCGTGAAAAACTCCGGGAAGTCAAAAAGAAATCAGCCTGCCAGGGGTCTAAAATCGCTTGGAAGAGAAGAATTGTACAATCACGACGCTCGTTCTCATCAATAATGGGCGGGAATGTTTCAAGACAACTTAATAATGCGGCAGAAGATGGAAATATTGCCGAATTGAATACACTTTTAATGAAAGGAGCGGATATCAACCTGAAGGGACGTGCAAAGGAAGGAGGCTTCACACCCCTCGCGTGTGCTGCCAAAAGAGGACATACCGATACAGTGAAGTTTTTATTAGAGAAAGGAGCTAAAGTGGACCTTCAAATCGAGATTGGTGAGACTCCACTTAACATTGCTGCACAGATGAATTTCACAGACACAGTGAAAGTCCTTATTAAAGCTGGTGCTGATGTAAACCTTCAAGATAAATATGGTCAAACTGGGCTGTATTGGGCTGCTTGTAGGGGTCTTGTTGGCACAATAACAGCACTAATAGAAGGAGACCCTAATTTCGAGCTGGAGGCTAGCAATGGCCTGACTGCGCTTTGTGTTGCTGCTGACTATGGGCAGATCGAGGTGATAAAAGTATTAGTAGCAGCCGGGGCTGATATAAATCACATGTGCGCTGGATCAACCAAAATTCCCTATAGAGGGTTGACACCCCTTTTGTGTGCTGTTCGTAGTAACAAAATCGATACAATAAAATCTATTCTAGATGCTGGTGCTGAATTAGATAAAAGGAATAGAGATGCAATTGATGCGCAAATGCTTTCACTTCTACTAAAGTATGATGCAATTTCTGATATGCTTGTTGGTCGGTTAGGGTAAGACTTGAAAAAGCATATGGGGGCATGCAATATCGAATGAGAAACAAGGAATATGAAGCCTGAACAAGGCCTTAGAGTCGAAGGAATCAAAGCTTGGGAACCTTTTTTATACTGAAGTACAAAATCCTTTAGTCAAAACTTAGAAGAAAATATATGGTGTGATATAAATAATATCGAACTCTTTTAATTTGTTTGTTTCATGCTCAAAAAATAAAAAGCATCTACACTAATAATGTACTTTAATCAAATCAAAACTGTTGTTTTCATGTTCGCGAAATTAGGTAAATTTTCACATCACTTAGACTTTCCAAAATTGGCACGGTGGTAGCGTCGGATTTGGTACTTTTTGAAGAGGCAATTTCATCACTTTCTTGAGAATCCATTACAAATGATAGCGCTACACAAGAAAGGCCAGATTCTTCTGTAAATAAATCAAAGAATTCACTATCACGTGGATTTCTTTTTCTATGTGCAAGATAGCAACATCGCTCCTTAGTAACTACCGCATCGAGCATATTAAAGAGAGGTACATAAAGCTCTGGCGCATAAACACAATCTGATGCTACTACTACTTCCGCGCATTCAACTGCGATTTGTGCAGGAGAATCGGGTACGATTTCCTCTCCCCATGGCAAAGCTTCAGCGGTAACTTTAGAACTTGCAACTCCACAGTTTAATTCTATATTCGCATTAAGTAACGATAACACATTGGTATCTCTAACATCGGTCAAACATACAGAATCTGCATCTAAAAATCGAGAAATAGCTAATCCAAGCGCACCTGTACCACTGCCTAGTTCCAATACACGTTTAGAACGCACAATGTTAGGGTGTGCCTTTAAGAAAGCAAGGGCAACGAATGTGCTATCCCATAACTTACCTGCTAGTCCTATACTGACTGCTTCAAGAGATAAAAATGTATTTTTTGCTCCACCAAGTGAGATGAATCTCATATTTTCACATAAATCTCCCCAGAACATATCACCCGTAGAAGGGTCAAGGGGAAGAGTGATTAATGGAACTACACTGAGTTGAGGACAAGCTGTTACAAAGACAATATGAGTTTTATTCGGAGGTAAAGGGAGCATGACCCTTTCGTCGTGCGTGACTCTTCCATCTCCTATACCACCATCATCTGTTAACAATGCATATTCACTGGTACTCATAGGCTCTCCTTTGAGCTGTTCCATAAGCGGAAAGGAAGGATTGACAGCAAATGCTTTAAATATCATAACTCCTTCAGAATATGCAGCAAGAATCTCGCGCCGAAATAAATGAAATTCATTTGTAATACATAATCGACAAGAAATCGTTATTTCATCTTTACTACTCGCGTATTTCTTAACTTTAGGAGGGGAAAGCAGATTTATTCGAAGCTTTTGATGTTGATGTACCAAAGTACCTGCTGTATTCTCTTGCTGCACCTTGAAATCTAGTGTAGCTGCTGCTTTCAATCGACTGATACTATGAATAACGCCACTACTCTTGATTAATGGATGTGAACGATACAACACAAGAGCTGCTTCAATTTCATTTAAAGCCTTTGCAAAATCTCCATTTAATTCATATATTTTTGCTCTTCGAAGTGTTACTTTGAGCCATAGATCGTTCCGTGCATCTCCCATAAGCTTTTTGCATTCATCACAATCCTTTAAAGCACCGTCGTAATCTCGTAAAGATAAACGCGCTTGTGCTCTGTTAGCAAAGAGACGATGCAGTAGGGTCACATCTAATCCTGGATGTACAGCTTCCAAACCATTACTATAATGAATCTCAGCCTCTTCATATGCCCTGGCAAGGAAAGATTCATTCCCTTTACGATAGTTTAGCTCCATATCGGCGGACATAGCAACCTTGGGTAGCAACCCGAGGTTTTTACTCTTTTCTCGTTTTGGTGACTAGGCGAAAATTTTCCTCCAAAATTATTTTATTTATTCGACCATTGCAATCCTTATTTGAATCACTGTTGCATTAAACTTCAATCCAGTCTATTAAATGTTAGCATTGAGGAGATTGTCGAAGAACAGCTTCAAGGGTGCGGTAGGAACTCGCAAATTCAGCTCCGAAGTAGTCGTGCATATGGTGCAGAGCGGGGTGGTAGAGCTTCAACACCTTAGTGGACTTCCATGGTATGCTACATTCGGTCTATCTAGTTTATTCATTAATTTTGCTCTGTTCCCGCTATCTAGGCAGCAGGCGTTGCTTTTTCACAATCTTCGCAAGGCATTACCGGAAATGAACGCATTATATAAAATGCTTGGTAGAAGACTTTACAGTGTTCCAGTAGTTAATGTAGGTGAACGACAGAAAATTCTATCTATATTTTTCTCTGGGGTGAAATCTAGTTTGAAGCTTCATAAAGTAAGCGTTATAGGGCTTATTGCACTACCGATAGCTTCTATTGGTGCATATATCGCCTTTTTCTACTCCTTGCGTTCGATGATATATGAAGAGGGAACCTTAACCCGACCCGATACTCCCCCTAAATATGGACTACAAGAAGGAGGTATGCTATGGTTCAAAGATTTAACAATTCCCGATACGACACGTTTATTACCTCTAATATCAGCAACCGTCTCGTATGCATCGCTAGAATGGAGTCTAAGGGGCTCATTATTAGCAGGCTCGAGGCCCCTGACGGTATCACGTAAAATATACGGAATATTCCAAAGCTTAATTATCGCTTCGGTTCCTTTCATTATGCATTTCCCTAGTGGGTTCTTCTGTTATTGGATTCCAGGATCACTAATTGGTATGGCGAGGACGAGTGCAATGAGATCGGTTGGTTTCAGAAAGCTTGTAGGATTACCAAAACTATAAAATACTTGGATTTATTCACTTATAAGGAATGGTTCAGAGATTGGGTAAAGAGTGCAAGTGATTGGTTGATTTTATATTTATTTAGATTCGAACAATTTACATGTTACGTACATCATGTTTCATAGAACATCGTTTATATCTATATGTAAACTTAAAAAGTAATTTTCTTTATTAGATATTCTTCTTCTTCTTCTTCTTAATAAGACTAGCAGGTTTGATCAGGATAAGCTTAGGAGCAGGGGATGTTTTTACTACTGGCTCTGGCTCTGGCTCTGGCTCTGGCTCTGGCTCTGGCTCTGGTTCGTCTTCCTCACCCTCATCCACTTCCATGCCTGTGTCCGCTTCCGCGCCCGTGCCCGCAACTTCTTCCTCGCTATCGTCCTTCTCACCTTCCTTCTCGCCATCCTTGTCGTCGTCCTTGTCATCACCTCCATCTTTACCTTTCAATTTCAAAATGTTTTTCAATAATTTCGATTTACTAGATGATGGGTCACCTTTCACTTTTCCTTTCACTTTAGCTTTGATTTGTGCTGCAAATTGTTCCTCACCTAAACGAGAAACCTCAGGATTTTGTTGAAATAACTCGTTAATAGTAGCAATAGCTTCTGGGATCTCTGTTACAGAATGTTTACAGCCTCTTTCCAACAAGTCTGCAATCAAACGAGCTCGGTGCAGATCTCCAGGAGCTACAGAAGTGGTGATAGGAATTCCCATTGAAGGTAAACGATCAGGGCTCACACCGTCACATATCATTGCTAACGTCACCCAATTCACGCCGGGTGGTAAGCATGTCACATGCTCACATAGGGTTAAACTACCAGAAGCTCCTATCAACATAGTACGTTGTGCTACTGCAAATACAGGTTCGTTCTTCAAGTGAACAGCGGTCGCTAATGGTAGTCCTTTCGAAATGATACATTTACTTCCACCTGGCATCACAACATCATCGTCGCCAGATTTTATTGATGGAAGCATGACCCATTCGCTTTCTCGAGCAGTAATTTGCACATATATCTTACCAGCAGGGGTTTGTGCCCCCTCCGAATCCTTAGAATGCTTAGCTGCAGCATACGCTGCACTACCTACAACAGGTTGTTTCATTTTCTCAGCCTCGCCACCTTCGTCTGAAAGTGATGGCAAAACAAGAACCTGATAAACCTTTAATTTAGCAGCAGGTGGTGTCCTCTGCTGACAGCTACTTAAGAGACGATGACCAAGTGGAAGGTTGGCAAGCATCGGCTCAGGTTCTCCAAATCCAGCACGTGTGGCAGGAGTTTCTTCGGGGAAGGTAACAATATCTTTCCGGGCTGCAATTTGACAAGATACTTTCGCAAGAGTCTCCGGAGAAGAAGAATAAAGCACCTGCTGCTGATCACTGTTAAGAACACAATTGTAGGTATAAACCTTGGCATTGCCTGTTTCAGGGATAAGCATACCCAAACTGACTAATGATGGTTGAGAATCAAAAAACATAGCCATTTTGCGATGGCTAGAAGTAGAAAGCTTTGTGGTATAAAAAAAGCGATATCCATCTAGCAAATGCTTGCTTTTTGGAGATTCTTCAGACTCAGTTGCATCCTCCGGCTCGGGCTCGGGGTCCATTGAAACGAGACTCACACCACCATCACTAAATACAAATTGAACAAACATATTATATAAGTCATCGTAGTCTGGTATTTTATCTGTCTCAATTGTCTTTTCCTCCAAATCGAGAATTCCAATCATGAAAATGGTTTCTTCTTTACTTCTAGAAATAGCCCAAATATAAGGAGAATACAATTCCCAACCCACATGGTGGATGCCTTTAAGAAGCTTCGATAAATCGGCGTTCGGCTCACTCTTAGATCGAAAAATAGCAGGGCCATCGTAGATGCGTTTCCCCAGGCTGACGTACTTGTAATCAGTGTAATCTTTCAAAATACCAGAAATGTGTTCTTCGGTGCATTCTGGAGATTTAATTTCAATAGAGAGAGCATCACTGACTTTTTCGATTTTCTTCGCTGGCTTCATAGCGATCATATTACCAGACCCAGACCACAGAAGAATTAAACGAAGCATATTCAATTTTGACTCCGTTAGAGGACCAATATTACTCATATCCATATCAACTGGAGCTACACCCCTCTGCTCAACCCGCACCTGTTGTTTCATTAAAGTTGAAACGGTATTCATTTGATGTTTCGTCATAAGAACAAAAGTATTCATAACTGAACCAATAATACCCCGGGTGAACGCCCAACGCTTCGATTCAAATGTAGTCATTTGTAGCCACTGTTGAAGTAGACGTAACAACATAATCGGCTCAGAAAATGTATTATTATCAAACTTGTGCGTGGTCATGAAAACAGTACCAACAAGGTCGTTGTATTCCTCTGGGGTTTTTATATACATTGGACTAGCATGTCTGAATGCACTCTTGGGAAGTGAGATTGCAGTAGCAAGGACAACAGCTTCCTTTGGAATGCCTAACATGATACCGAATGCAATCAGGCGGCCGATACTAATATCAACACCCAATGCACCTACCATTCTACCCATAGCGGTAAGGCTACCATCATCTGAAGACTGGGTAATTAATGCAGAACTACAGAGTTCATCGTAGGATTGACGAATATTTACCATATCAGGAGGCTCGATCAAATTTTCTAAAATGGGAGTAACTCCATCAAAATCAACAGAAAGTTCTAACATCGTCCATAAATTCAAAACAACATCGTGTAAGGGACGACGATGAACTTCAGCAGCTTCATGATCAGGGAATGAATTGAATCTAGCTTTGCTATACAAACGATAAATAGTACCGGGACGTACGCGCCCAGTACGGCCATTGCGCTGAGTACCTGATGCTTTGGATATCCACGAATTGATCAGCTGAGTTCTACGTGAAACGTGGTTGTAGGACAAAGCTTTATGAGTGCCAAGACAGATTACAACATCAACATCTGGAAGCGTGATCGAACTTTCAGCAGCATTGGTGGCAATAATGACTTTCACTTGAGAGGGTGGACAAGGTTCAAATGCCTTTTGTTGCTCATCAAATGGAATATCCGAATGAATTGCCAAAACCAAATACTTTGGTAGACTTTCTAATAACATACCAATTTCGAGAATATCGTTAATCCCGCTGACAAAAATGAGGACTCCAGTCCCAACCTTGCCTACAGCCTTGACAAGAGAAACCGCACATTTGTACTGTTCCTTACCTAAAGAAGCGGGGACATTATCAGTTGCAGTGAATACATCAGGATCAGTTCTCATCATCGTATTAGCACTAGTGATCAATGTCTTGTGGAGATTTGCAGCGACGTCAAAAGAGGTTGCCGCTTTTTTCTGACCAAAAACCTCAGCAAAGTCGTCAAGATGAACAACATCAACTGGAAATCTACGCGCACCCACAGATATAACATCCATTGGACCAAACGTACTGTCATCTATCTTAGAGAAATAATCTCTATAAAGCTGCGTATGAATTGTGGCTGACATAAGGATAACTCGTAAAGTGGGATTTGAGCTTAGAAGCTTCTGAGCGAGCATACAAACAAGATCTCCATCGACTGATCTCTCATGCACCTCATCGATAATAAGATGTGTATACTTGGCATACGCGGTCGGTTTGTGAGCCAAAAGTCTAACAAGATACCCAGTTGTTACAAAAGTAATCTTTGTTTCCGGCCCTTCGTCTGCCACGCCGTGACCCATGCGCATACCCACTTTCATACCAAGTGTCTCTCTCAAACGATTCTTCAAGCTATTTACTGCAATACGTCTGGGTTGGGATACCATCATCTTACAATTCGTGCCTTTAGCTTCAGAATCTTCCAATAAAAATCTTGGAACACTTGAACTCTTTCCACACCCAGTCTCACCATGAATAATTGTAACACGATCACGTGCGATTCTACGCAAAATATCATCCCGAAAATCATCAATTGGAAGCCGATCGTGTTTCTTTACTTTCGATTCAGGGGTAGCGGGCATTTTTTCGGGTGCTGGTTCAGATTCAGAAACAGATGTAGATTTAGAGCCCCTAGATTTGGTCTTCTTCACTCCAGATGCAGAGATGGTTTCATCGAATAAATAGTTTCGGTATAATCTACCATCAAAAAAGAATTGAGGCTGGTACTTAGCATCATTTATTGAAAACTTTCTGTTGATAGCAAGGCAAACATTCTGAAAGCAAAAACTCGCACAAAAATCTACCCATTTTAACCTTTGAGAAGACGCGCTTGGTCCATCCACAATAGCAGCACTACCATGGTCACTACGATGCGCACAAGCTGCAGCCATCTTACTAAGACAAGAAACGTGCATTTTCGTTCCTACTATATCAGTTTTTCCATTAGCTATTGCCCATTTCATAAATTCACAGGCTTGGTTTGGAACTGATACACCTTTAGATCCTGATTTTCCAACATTTTCCCACCACTCCTCAATAGCATCATAACCAGTAAATTTCATGAAAGAATCTTCAATCTCCTTCGCAACAATGCGATCATCTGATGTAGTGAAAGGATATTTCTCTAATGACTTGAGATTATACAAGTCACGAGAAAATGCAATTCTTAAATCGATTGACTCTGCAGTCACCTCAACAGCTTTAATTTCATCCTGGCTAGAATCAGGGTCAGGGTCATCTGGAGTTGAGGAAGATCCTGATCTTGCATCGTCCTCATCACTGCTATCATCTCCCTCATCAAATAAACTAACGATGTCTTTCCTTGCACTAAGACATAGACCGCCCATATCACGCACAATATCTAGTAATTGTTCACAAGATACTTTCTTTGGAATTGTAAAATTAAAATGTACAGATCTATCCATGTGCTTGGTATAATCATTACCCAACAAAACACAGAAATCAATAAATTGCTGTTCTGTAAGGTCTAATGCACTACTAACCTCCGACCGTAGCCACACGCGTCTAGCGATTGCGTTGGAGGAAGAGGATTCTTCCAACTCACTAGTGCCATCGTCGAACAATGTGGCATCTGCATCTTCAACCATTCCAAACTCAATATAAGGACAATCCTCCATAGCAATGAAATCAGAATCATTACCATACACAAAATAGTGAGGGGCAGACTTGTCTCCTAATTTACTATTCTCATTCCTTACAAATTTAGCAATCTCTTGATCCGCCTCAACTTTAGAATACACAATCTTTGAAAATAAATGCCTGTTTATTCTAATTGACACCTCAAACTGTTTAAAAAGCATCACAGGTAGTGGAAGACGATCAGGAAGTATCGATCCCTCTTCGAAATAGTCATATAAGGACATATATTCCTCTTTCCTATCCTCTTTTCGAGCAGATAGCTCAATCTCCTTCATCCTCTTACAAGGTCCATCGAAGAATATGACCAAATTTAGACCACATCCTCGTAAAAACTTTATCTCTTCTTGAAGAGCCTTATCAAATTCATCATAACACCCACCTAGTTCTGCGTTTAGATGTTGTACTTTCGAACAAATGTGCCAAAGCCAACCATCTCCATCTATCACTAAGGTTGCTCCCATTGGAAGCCTATGAACATCGGTGACACCTTTCAGTGTCTCACTTAGGAACTTTCTTAATCCCTTTACTCCCATACTAACTAAACTAACTTACTTACTTTCGATATACGCCTTCTATTCAAGGAATATATGCCAATAATTCTTTTGGGGAAATTTTTTCCGGAGCGGGACGGGTCGCGCTTTCCTGGCTTTCTTAAGAATAGCACCCCGGATTGGCGGCACCTGATTCAGATGGCTTTCGTTCCGTCGTTTTTTTTTCTATGATGAAAAAAGAAGCATAGCAGAGAAGGTTGGTACTTAGTTTCTTTCTTTTTCATTTAATTTAAATTTAATTCAACAACGTACTATACGAAGAGATGATTTAAATAACCACTTCTTCCAATTGGGAAAACTCGTTTTAGTCTACTAAAATTAATTATGTTAATTAAAATGTTCATATGAAATATATACAAGTTCTTAAAAAGGTTTCAAATGATTGATTCTATTACCGTTTTATGGTAATAATACACTCCAATTAAACCATTCCATCTGCTCCAAAAGTTCCTGTTAGGTGTCCACTAAAAATGGAATCTACAAGAGCCTTTGATAATGCCGCATCCGATTTGCTAGTCCAATCTGCCTCCGCGCCTCCTTCAGAGGGCTCGACTGGATCATTTGCATGCTTACTCATTGATTTGAGACAGGAAATATAGTCGGAGTGGCATGTTCCATCAGCACATGGAACAGAAAATGCTAAATCAGGGCAATTCAGCTTTTCTTTTTTGGGGTTATATGAAGAAGTATCACCAACACAATCACTTACATAAGGTAGTCCATACACAGTATGAGCCTTAGATCCACACTTATGAAAGTCTTTCACAGATCGCTCGTAATTCATAAGAACTGTCATTACTTGATACGCCTTGGGTACTGTGACATCATAAGTGATGCCTTTTGTGTCAAAATCAATATAATCCATTTTCGGTCCAGTAAGTACTACATTCCAAGGCGCCATATCTTCATATAAAGGTAATTCAAGAAAAAGCTTGTAAAACTTCTCTCTCAATGAATCCTCGAGACCCATACGAAGCACAGTAATTAGAGTAACACCACGAATAGCGATATAAGGGATAGGGAAATTGTCACGATCACGAGATAATGAAACAGATACAATATTATGTTGTGAAGGATGGTTGCCTAGGGGTAATAATACTTTTGCATGTGTCGACGGTCGTATCAAAGTAATTCCATTGTGCTGATCGAATGAATAACTTGCTTTAGAAACATCACCAACAATACTCATCACTTGACTTGTGGTTGTATGATTCACTACAACATGCATGGTGTATGTACGAGTATGGCCATCTTTTGCCCAATCATAGTGATGGTGCACATGGCGTGTCATATTCACAATATCACAACGAACAATAGGTGGTGCTCCTGATATATCGTTTGTTCTTTCATCAGAAAGTCGCTTTAAGGTCATTTGTGTTGAACCACTTGGTGCTTTGGTTAGACCTAAAAGAAATAAAGCATCGAAAGATTCATAATCCGAAGTAGGGTGACTAGATATTGATGTTTTAGACATCAGCTTCTGGTCCAATTTGTTGTTATTAATACGACTATCACCAAATACTTGATCAGAGGATCTATATGGACCAGATATACCATGTTGAAGGCCACGAAGTGACAGCATTGCATCACTTTTTAATTCAATAAGATCATGTGCAAAAAATGTTTCCATTGCTAAAGAAATTAAATCTGGTGATGGTACTTCAATAAATGAAGTTAAAGCAGATGATAAAATAGCACCCATCTCAGTACCCCATTCATTAAGATCTAAAGAATTCATGTATGAGTCAAACATAGTTTCACCAATTACTTGGAATCGGAATAATTCTGGAGATTCATAAATATGTTTGACAATGGTTGCATGATTTTGAGTGCCTTGATCAAGTGAATTAGCATTGGATTTTGAATTCGAATTCATCGTTGAGAATGGAGAACTACTCTTTGATGATTGTGATGCCCCAGTCCAACAAACTGCATTATTTTCTATTTCCAATTTATTGATCATTTCAACATGGCGCTGGGTATTTAACAAATTACTTTCCAGAGATATTATTGTTGCATTGGGATATTTAAGCGCAAAAAGAGAAGAAAGACGACCAAAGTTACTTCCGTGTTCAACTAAAGAAAAACTTCCTTCGGCGACCTCGGCCTCGTGTTCCATCAATTCTTTATTTAAAATATTCCACATTTTCATGGCTCGCGCAGTGTCTGATTTTCGAGATAATTGACCCGCTCGCACACTATTTTGAGGATCTTCTATTTTACACGAAGACCTAGATATACGAATATCCCGATCGCCATGAACCCCTGTGTACCACATGGTCATCTTTGGGGTTGTTTCACTCATAGATGTACTATTTCTTGCATTTGATTCTGCTCCTAACTCCGAAATATCAATAGGATCCCATTCAACACCAATCGTTAGCGACCAAGGGTGATAATCACGATAGCACTCTGAATCCTTTTTATATCGAGATGACCATACGGGAAGTCGAGTCATGAGACGGAATGCAGATTTCTTTATTGATGGAGACATACCTAAATGTAACAAAGAATACAGACTTATTCCGGGCACTTGTAATCGTTTCCCATTCGCGATTTCGTACCCTGTTCTTTTCCCAAAAAGTGCTACATTTCGGATATCAACATCAACTCTAAAAATTGAAGTGCCCGTATTAAACATTTCATCGGTATCAACAATATCTGGGATTTCTGTTATCACAATTTTACCTTTACTACTAGCACTTGTCAAATCTAATCTTTTGGCTGCAAATCGGAGAATATCAATAGAAGAATCGTAACGAGTCAAAATAAAGTCGGCACAAGAAGGATTAATATGCACAGAACCTTTACCACTAGTTGGCCCTGCTGACCCAGGTTTGAGATGTGTCAATGTACCAAGAATCATTGCAAGTCGATCCTTCGTTGGAATTTCTATATATAATGCATGTGATGTCGTCATAAGTGCAGCCAAAGATTCCTCCAAGAGTTGTGCTTGATGGTCACATGTATGATCACCTGCATCATTACTATCTAATATGGTAGCGAGTAGACTAGTGAACATATCCCGCTGGTATATAGCTACATCAGTCACTTCAGGTGCTACTGCTAGTGCTGCTAATTGTACTAAATCAAATGAACCGGGCATCCTACAACTCATTATATTCTGCAAACTCATCATAGTTGCTAATGTATTTAATGTTTTATCAGGTTCACGTGTAGTGGCAGTGAATACTGGCAGAACAAGTCCAATGCTGAATGGTGATTCACCTACTGATCGAGTAGCTCTGGATAATGATTGGGCTATTTTAATAGATAATAGTACAATATTGCGCCCATGAATTATAATGCGCTTACCATTCCCAATATCCTTAAAACCTGTCGTTTCTACTATATTTGAAGTGGTTGTTGTCGATAAAATCCTATTCCACCTCCTATAATCATCGCGCTCTTGTAGGCGCATCTTCTGCTGTGCCTCTCGCTCCTTCGTTCTTAATGGCATTTCTTGTCTATGACTATGGTGCAACCAAGACCCTACCTTAACTCTCGTAGATTCTTTATCAAAGACAGAGGGGTCATTCAAATAGCCATACTCGAGCCAAGCATCTAGCTTTGCTGGTGGTAAAGAGGCAGAATCTTTAAATTTCTCTAAAACCTCATCACGGTCGCTTTGAGATAAGAGCCAAGAAGAGGAGGAAGCGCGATTCTCATTGTTTCGATTCACTTCAACCTCATTCATACTATTGCTACTACTGCTACTTGTACTTGTGCTACTGCTATGATAATAAGACGATCGCACGATAGGCTTCGCTTCAATGCTGGATGTTGTTTTTGCAGTGGTAGTAGTTAAAGTAGTAGTACCATCACTTCTGGTTGAATCTCCAGTCGTCCCTCCCATTGATAATCCAGCAGCCATACCAATCCCATTGAGACGACGACTACTGCTAATGCTACTAGTACTACTATCAAATCTAAATGAATTCATCGAACTCGATTTGTAGTCGGAGTTAGGATCAAGACTTTGAGAACGCTTTGATGCCTTCTTTGTAGATTGTAATTCTGAACCACTTACTACTAGATCAGACCATAGGGTAGTATATCTATCTGGGACAACATCATACGTCAAATCAGCGGGGAAACTTGCTATTTCATTGATTAAATTGCCCCAACTGTGTCTTGATAGCGCCAATTTGGATAAAAGGGACATAGGAAGGTGACCTCTGTCACAACTATCTTTATTAACTTTATATCCGTACGGTGAAGAAGTTTCATTCGCACGCTGGAAAACAACATAATTTGACTTAATGCTCCATAAACTTTTGGTCATAGCTCCGGGAGCACCACTTAACAAATTTTTATTAACCTCTCCTTTACAAAGCCCTTTTACAGCATTAATTGAAGATTCAATGAGTTGATCAACACTAGTCCAATATGAGAAATAAGCTTCATCAGGCATACTTTTTGGAATGAAAGATTCATTGCAACGGCATAGCATTTGTCCCAATGACTCTTCAAACTCAAAGGGAAGTTTATCGTTAACAAAAGATGAGATATCATCAAATACCTGAAGACAATTAAAAGAGCCAGATATTTTATTGGCATAATCAAAATTTGTCGCCGAGAATAAATTAGAAGGCTGTTTTTGCCTACATGACAGGGAATTCAAAGGAAGCAAACCTTCTTGTACTACTTCACCATAACTATTATGCTGAGTTTTATCAGAATCATCTTTGAAAGACTCCCCAGGAGATGTTTGAATAAGTAGCGAAGTTAATTCATCAATTTCCGCCGCAGCATGCCACGCTAAACTCATATGTATATAAGAATAAAGTGGTTTAACAGTGACTTCGATTAATGAATAATACGCTCTATTTAGCAAAACGGCTTTAATAGCAGAATTCAATGCGGGAATTGACGTGGAAAGATCATATTTAGTCGGTTCATTGCATACATTTCCTGATGCATATACTTGATGTACTTGTCGCAGGGGCCACAGAGGGGACTCATTCACACTATGGTGACTAATATGTTCCGATGTATCTGCTGTTTTACGCCCATCCTCATCCTGGGATGTACTATAACTTTCGAATAGATTGCTGTGAATACTGCGTAATAAAGGAAACAAAGTATCACCACTATTTTGACCACTTGCCTCTCCTAACATTACTTGTACTACTACTGGTAGTACGGGTGAACCAGCATCTTCACTATGATCTGGCAGTGCACTATAACTATCTAATTTCCCTATAGGAAGTTTTTCATTGTTACTATTCATATCAGTATGAGTATCTCCTACTACTCCTTCTAAAGGAGGATGCGTCTGTGTCTGTGGAATTGTAATTGAAATAGGTAATGATTTAGCACCTTCTTGTTGTTCATTGTTACTATCACGGTCGCGGTCATGGTCGTGGAAATGATATTGATGGTCTATACCACGCGCTTTATAGTACTTTCCATCTCCAGATTTTTCAGAAAGTGGAGAATCCTTGAATTGTTTTTTTACATTATCACTATTATCATACTTTACCGGTAAGTCGCCCGTGTCAACGCCTGCATTACCTTTATTATGAAGTACTGAGCTCCAGCTATGAAACCTTGCATGAGAATGCTCTGAAGCCTGGCCTGTAGGATCTAAATAAAATATGGTCAGCACAACACAGACTAAAACACTGATAAATGCTACATAAAGCATCACCATGATGAACTTGGAGTGATTGCTAGCCATATTTATTCTTTTTATTTATAAAATATATGTCTATCAAACAATATCAAACAATCATCTGTTGCCTTTTGGCTGAAAAACAAATGTAGCAGCTTTTGGGATTTTCCTTGTTTCGGTGGCGGGACTTGAGGAAGCCTCCTTTCTCCTTCAAATGAGCACTTTCATCAGCAGCTTAAACTACTTTCTTGACCTTTGTTGAGCATATAGGTACACATTATGGAATACCTGTCGAGTGGATTAATAACTCTTCGTAAAATTATTAGTTTTGATGGAGCTTTGACTTCAGAAAGTGATGAACTCTCAGAACCTTCATTTGCAGGAGAAATCTTACCACCCTTTGGAACCGACGGTCATTTTCCACCATGTGAGGAGCGCACGTGGGGATATCATGTAGACAGTGACTGTCATGTATGTACGCGTGCTGATGACATGACACTTGCACCTTATAATTGTGGCCAAGGATGCGGTCCGGCACAAAAGAATTCTAGTACATTATGTACACGTGATTTTTTAGGTGCTGGTTCGTTCGGACGAGGTAGGTTTACTCTCACACACATAGATTACATACATACATCCAAATATGCTCTATACTCTTGCTTTGTATATTATATACTATATCTTCTTTGAACTAACCTTTTTATACCTGTCATTTCTTAATTTTAGTATGGAGAGGAAAAGCGATTAATTCCAGACGCGCATCTGATGTTGCTTTGAAACGCCTACCGATTAAGGACGAAAAGATTTGGAGTGAAGTGAAAAGAGAAATCGAAATTATGATTTATATAAAGGCTCATGTATCTGAAAATAGGTATCTTCCTTCTCTATTTCGTGTTTACTATGATAAAGATGCATGTGATAAATATGGAGTTGTTAGTCTCTGTGTGCCACTCCTTGAGTCAATTGATCTGAATGACTTATTAAATGGACAACCTGGTCGTATTCGTGACGATCCATCGAAAGAACTTCCACAAGAATATCATATCACGGAGCTATTTCTTCAAAATATTATGGTGCAGCTCATTGAGGCAGTGAGTGCGCTTCATGCTGTCAATATTTGTCATTTCGATATCAAGTTAGATAATATAGTACTTAAAAAAGATGACCCTCGTAAAATATGTCTCATTGATCTTGGGAAAGCGCATCGAAAAGAAGACGGCTGGGCAACGCCACTTCCAGTTGAAATGAAGGTAGTGAGAGGGCGGCATGTGCTTACAGATGCTGGTACAACAGCCTATCTTGCTCCTGAATTTTTCGTCCCTATCCCTCCACATAAGTCTGCTGTAAGAGGCCCAAGTTGTGATGTGTGGGCCATTGGATGTGTATTGTCCATATTAATGAATTCTTTATATCCTTTCGGTGATGAAGCACAAATCGGAACGGATAAAATATATGCAAATATATGTCGCGAATACCCTAATACTTTGGACCGTTCTATCCTTCCTGGTTTATACAATATGACAGATGATTCATGCAATATTAAAACATTTAGAGACCAATTGCTATTTAAAAAGCCTTCGGAACGATTGACTCTAAAACAAGCTCGCGAACACCCTTGGATTCAGCCTACATTTGACCATAAAGGAGAGCAACTCCATTCGAATAAAATCTATCGATCTAATACTCAAGGGCGATTAATACATGATGTTTTGTCTGTTTCTAGACAAGGCTCCAAAAGTATTGAAGTTAGTGATATTCGTAATGTCGCAAAACGATTTGCTAAAATAAAAGCGCGTAGTGGTCCATCTTCACGTCCTAATTTATCAGATGACATGGCCTTAACTACATTTGAATCCTCGTTAAATTTTCATGAATTTGAAACTCTTATGAAAGAATTGGGATTACATGCATTAGCAACGATGAGAATATTCTGTCGTATTGATACTGACAATAGTAATACTGTTGACTTTACTGAGTTCATTGAGGCTCTTCTTGGCTTTTTAGGTGGTGCTGCGACAGTCCAACGTCCCATTTTTGATGTTTTTGACGTAAATGGGGATGGTAATATAAGCTATGATGAATTTCAAATGGTATTTTCTAACAATATGCCTGAAGTAGATACAGTTTCATTATTCAGAGAAGTTTCTAAATTAGATAGTGCAGCAGATTATTTAACTTACGAAATAGGTTTTGAACAATTTACTGATTGGTATGAAACAGGAAAGAATGCGAAGGAAATTGTCCAAAAAGTTCTTGTAGGTCCATTATTTACTGATGTTGTTACCGATACTCTTGCTGCTGGGTCTTGCGATGCTGTTGTGGTGGAAATGCCTAGTTGGAATCGTGGGGCTGAATAATGATAATATGCCGTAAAAATAATAATGTTTTACGGTATGCTTCGAAGTGAGATCTGGCTCTATTCGTCTCATTGGACTTCTAGTACTTCGAAGTATAATACATTTACTTATAACTTTTAAAGAGAAATTCTATGATAATATAAATGAATTAAGCATCTTCTCCTAGAATGGGAGGGATATTATCGTAATCCCTCGTGTCTCTGCGTCGTTTGCCTGACCTCAAAAGATGGTTTATCTTATTCTGAATGTCATTTTTAACTGCACCATGACTTTTACCCAAAAGGTGCATCAATTCAGCAAGGTAGGCAATCGAGCCAGAGGCATATGCGAAAGCATAACTTAAATTTTGTAAAAAAGAATCCACCAGAACCGCGTTCGTCAAATCGCCAATCCACTTAATAGAGTTAGAGCCCAAATATCCGTTATGGTCAAACGCAAGAATCACTAAAGGATCTAAATCCTCCAATGGTCCACCTAAGCACCTGTCATTATACTGACCTCTCAGTTTTGACATAGACAACCCTAAAGTCATCACGTCTAAATCATCAAGGGCACCATTCTGAAGATGGTTCCTGAGGGAACTAGTCCCAACAGTCACGTCAAAATACCAACAATCCGCACCCTTCGAGATCTTGCCGTCCGCTTGAACTACACCATGTCCAAAAGCGTTTCTCTTCTTCCTGTGCATACCGATTCTGCCTAAATTGCCATGATTTGCAAAGTAACCCTGAGCCCTTCCGTTAACCACAATAGGTGTAGGATCAATTACCTCAGGGGCTCCAGTAGGGTCACTTCTTAAACCTTCAGACTCATCGTCCAATCCATCCGCATACTCACCGTCAATAAAGTCCTCCACCTCCGATCGAGCATCCCCAATCCCTTCAACAGATTGTTGGGACTGAGTGAACTCTATCGAATTAGAAAGACTAGCCATACCATTAGGAACCACAACAGGAACGCCATCACTTTCAACACGATTATCCATTTGAGAAAATTGACTATCTAATTGAGTAGAAATAGCTGCCTCACCAACTGAGTTAAGACGATGAATACTGTTACCAATAACATGACTATCGTAAAGAGTATCTTGACTGTCTAATTGGGTAGCAATAGCATCGACATCGCCAGTTAGGTTGGGAGGAATAGGGTTCAAATTCGAAAAACCATGACCAAACAAAACTTCCTTATTAACAACAAACTTCTGTCTTTTGAGGAAGCGAAGTAACATGTCACGAACATAGTTTAATGACAATTCAATAATAATAATAATCTACGAAGGAATTGCAAAGAGCAAATTAATTTATGTTTTATCATATTAAATCTTTTATTTAAATAATTTTGAGGCTCGAGTGAGCCCAAAACCAAGATAAATAGAGGATTAATTAAACAGTTAAGGTTTTACAAGCAAATCAACTCATAAAATTAGCAATTTTGTATCACACGCACTAATCTAGTGATTTTGTCGGTCGAAGCCATAGCGAACTGCAAGTGTTGTATCTTTCTTCTATATGTTGAACAAATGTTCAAGATGCTCGATGAGTGTAATTAATATGAATATGACGACCATGAGGACTGTGTGTGTAGAATGACCTCGATAATAAACGTGAGCGGAAGAATCAATGTATTCACATATATTGAAATCGGAGAATAAGCATAAAGCGTTTCATTTTGATAGCTTCTGCATCTTTCGGGTCTTTAGGATGATTCTTCTTAGTACAAATAAAACATTTATTAAAACACCATAGCATTATTCAAGACCGAGATGAAGGAGAAGATATAGACACTTCACACTTTGTCAAAACTTTGTGCGACATTTTAAGAGTGTCGTCAAAAAATGGCCAGTATGATTTGAGTGGCTGGTGCGAGCTGGTGATTGTAGTAATCTCGAAAGCCACGAAGATTCACGACGGCATAACATAAATCTTCAGAATGAAGCTTCAATCAGAATGTCTTATGTGAACACCATTTTTTATTCATTCTGTTAACATGCTGCATTATTGTGCCTGAGGATTTTGATGACGCATAGAAATGGAAAAGAGCATAACAGAAGTATGGTCGCCAGTAAAGCCAGGGTTCATCGAGTACGTTGTCAATCAATCTTGGGATAAACATGCGTGTGTGGGTTTGGTACTACTGTCTGGCTAATATTCGGCTTATACATTGACTTTTAAACAGAGACAGCAGGCTTTTTTGTTTTATGGCCGTAAGGCGTATATAAACATCAATCTTATTAATTTTAATTTTATACAGTATTTTCTTCTTCCTCATAAATCAATTCCTATACTACTTGTTATTAGTTATATTCCTATTTCCATTAATTTGTCTTGCAATCTTCTCCTTAAGTAAGCAGAGTCTTGCAGTAGGATACGTACCTCTCCCGACTCCAACCCTACAAATAAATGGAGTTCGCTCTTTGTTAAATACAGAGAGCGAATGGGAGAGTCGAATGTGTTATTCTCGTCGGAAATCAATGTCCCGTCTAAAATACTATCTAGACCTTTGCGTGGCCCAGTATTTGCTATTTCTAGAGAATGAATAAAGCGCATTACCACAATACAGCGCGAACCACCAGTGATTATCACTCTACCGTCAGAAGAAATGCGGAAAGCCTTCAATTCCTCTGCAGTGTCGCAACATGCCAGTAATTGGCCATTTATACTAAAACTTGTAAGAGTCAAATCATCACTAGAGTAGCAAACAATAAATCCTGCAACAGAAATACCAACCCAAGTCACGCTTATCCTTGCATGAGATTGGTTCGCAGAGCTTTTGGATGCTTTTGCTGGTCCAAACTCGCGATCGGCAACAATGCTACCAAGTGGTCCTTCTAGCATTCGGGCATCCAGCACGATAGATTGGACATATTGTCCAGTACGAAGTGTGTAGATAATGAGCGTACCATCTTCAGATCCACTACAAACAATATCTTTCGAACCACTCGCACTTACACAACATACTGCATCATCATGACCGTATAGAAGATGAAGAGGCTCCTTTGAAATGGGACATTCTGCGACGGCAGGATTAATTGACCAGACAGCAACTGTGCAATCTCTCGAGCCAGTTACCAACCAATGCTTATTGCAGTCGCTAGTGATGCATAGACATGTTACAACTTGACGTTGTAAAGTAACCGATTGCAACATTTTACCGCTGTCAACTTGAGTCACTTTTACAGATTGATCCCAATGCCCACAACTAAACAATAGATGGTGTTCTGGTAGAAATGCGAACAATTGAGATGGAAGCTTGTATGTGTCACCGAAAAATGACTGCGGGGTATCACCAATATTTCGCATTCGACTCGATATTCGACGATCTATTACGGATCCAGTATCAAATGTTGAGCTTTCCGATCGTTTCTTCGATCGCACTTTTTCCTCCTTCTCATACTGCGCCTTACTTATCTTACGAGCACCAGCAGCAACTTGGTCTGTGCTTGATAAAGATGAAAGGCCTCTCTTTGCAAATGGAACACCGACGCGTCTCTCTTTCACAGATCCTCCTAAGAAAGTGCGAATACTCGTCCCTCCTTTATTCTTGCCTTCAGAAAATGCGGCGGAATCCACTTTAAAAAAGTATGATGGTACAACATCAGGTGCCTTTGCTTGCCATGATTGTATACCCATCACTCTCGATCCATCTACTGTCAAGAGAGCACGATCAGTTGGATTCATCTCACACATAAACATCACAGCTGTAGTCGACACCTTAAAGGTTTCAAAACACACTATCTTTCTAGGTCTTGATAATGAAGGTTCACCGCGGCGAATTGTGTCGACTGCATCAATTGGTGACACAGTTTTCCAGATAATATCCATTTTGGTAATTTTCGTGCGTTGTTGGTGTGGACGATCGAAAATCTGCTTTGGCATTTGGCCGTAATTATCGATTTGTCGCAAAGTCTGTTCCCAACGCACCGGATCATCAACCTTAAGTCGAGCCAAATCCACAGCACCTGGATAAGTCAAATGGAAAAATACATTGCATGCTTGAACAGCTTCGGCACTACCACCAAAATTGGGTGGTCGTTGTTTGTATCCGAAAATCAAATCTATCCAATGATGAATATTTTCAGATACATACTCACTTTCAAGTGCCAATCGGTGTTGTCTAATAAAATCATCTTTATCTGTCGCCCAAGGTGGAAGGCGCACATCACCTAATACCTTTCCTTGTTGTGTAGTACCCAAATCGCATTTGTTGACGTTTCGGAACATATCAGGTGATGTAAACCATTCAGGGGTCAATTCCTTTACATCCGAAGGGTTCTGCTGGCAAGAAGTCCAAGTAGATGCAACAGAATCAAACAGACGATCAGCCTTATCGAATTTGCCTTCCTGTAACCAAATATGCAACGATGTGAATGGTTCTAAGCGTATGAGGTACCATAAAACAAATCCCATATTCGAATAATGACTACCGTGATGGAAAGGAGGATATGAAAATGAATCTTCATCATCACACATAGATTCCATATCTGCATACTTATCAACCAAGGGTGCTCGTTGCTTTTCAGTTTGGGCACCAAGAGGGAAACGTAGATCTCTAAATGATTTCGAGTCACGCAAATCAAGCTTGCTGGAAGTATAATCTTTAAGAATCCAAGGGAAAATAGGGTATTGTCCTAAATCATTGTAGGTTCTCCCGGCAATAGTATTGAGATGCATCAAATATTCAAAATTGGAAATTTCACGATGAATCCATGCTTCAGTCAAATCGCTATGTCTAGAATCAGGACAAACAGCCTTGAATACAATATCCTGATGATCTCCAACAGCATTTGGTTTGAGGCGTCGGACTGCCTTAAGAAAATTCCTTCGAATATCTTCAGACAAAAAGTTAATCAAAACACTACGATGGGTTGTAAAGAATATCTCTACAGCAGTATCACTGAACTGATACGTCCTTGCAAGAACATAATGGATATCATCACATGCCCAGCTTGAATTAGGGTACCGTTGGCAAATCCAGGAAATCTCAGGATTAGCAGTACTGTTCATATTGTGCTGAGCCTCTGCCTCAGGGGAGCGAGTGAAAGTAAACTTTTCCTTCATTAGTTCAAGTTCACCAGTTGTTCCACCACACGAAGAATTGGTAGCAGGGTTAATGATCTCTACTGCAACTGACAACAGTACACGGATGTCAGCTAGATGTACAGCTTGTGATACGACCTCAACCTCTTCTTTCTCTTCATCATCCTCATCATCCGCGCCGGTGACAGAAAACGACTCCTGTGAACCGAATCCGCCAACTTTTTGATACTTCAAAAGATCCTTCCAGAGTGCTCTTTCGTCAGTTTCACTCTCTTTTGGCGATTCTTTCTCATCACTATCACTTCCTCGCGTAGCAGCAGAAGCTACGCGATGTCTAGTACCGTGCTGGTTACGAATGAGCTTTGATCGAATTCTAGCATCTGATTCTGTGTCATCAAGCTGCCAGAAAATCTCAAGTTTTTGTACTCCTTCTTGACTCCAGGGCCCTCTTTCATTCACTAACTCTGCAAGAATTTGATTGAATGAAGCAGCATCACGTCGACTTTGGGTTTCACGCATATGCATTACATCCTTCATAGCAGACATGAAACTTTCAAAAACTTCGATAACGCCTTCACTCGGCTGTGAAATATTACGGGTACGCGCAGTTCCCGAATCAAATGTGCCTGATACAAGTGAATGTCCACGGAAATGATTACCCGCAGAAGATGATTCTCTAAGGGGTTCGATAGCCTGGAAGCGCGCCCTCAGAGATGCCTCCTCAGATCGGCCAGCAGCATCAATTACAATTTCCATTACAGTATTCCACTGCGATAGTTGGAACGAAGTACCCAAATCATCAGGCAGTTTAGAGATTATCACCTGTTTCAATACTTCTACAACATCATCGTTGCCTTTTTCGATCGCTAAGTTTCCAAGGGCAACATCCTCCCCTTCGGCGACTACAAATGACTCCCTATACATATTCGACAAAGCTTCACTTGTTCCAGCTTTATCAAACAATTTCTCCATTAGCTGTAATGCATTCCTTACCCAACTATTTTCCGTACCAAGCTTAGTGCATTGTAGAGATTTGCCTAATTGCGCAATTAATACCATACATTCATCTTCAACTTGATCTGAGTCAACCATATGATCGGAACTAAGCACCATTTTCTCTATCGTTTCCATAGCCTGTTCTGCGGCAGTTTCGCATTCGTCCATACTAGGCGTGGGTCCTGTATCAGTAGCAGTATGAGAACGACCAGCAAATGTAGCTACAGAACTAAGCATACGCACTAGCATCCAATAAACACCATCAGATGCCTGCGCCATAGCTGATTTAGACGACCGCTTCATAGTCTTTGATGGTGATGTGCGTAGCTCTTTGAGAGGACTTGTAAATTCACTCGCGAACGAATCCACTGCAGATTGAGTAGTGCGGAGGGCTCTTTTCCCAGATAGAATTCCAAAGTGCATAGCCGCTTGAACCCTAAAATCTCGATCATTTTGAAGTCTTGAATCAGATGAACCGAGCAATTGTATCAAGTCGTACAAATCGAATACTAGTTTCCACACTTTTTTCACACCATCGCCAAAGTTTTGCAAAGGATTCTCTGAGCTAGGCTTGTCATCAAACGAGCCACTAAAAGAGCCTCTGTGACTACTAAAAGAGCCCCTCACTGGTGCTGCGGCGAATTCGGAAGGCATCGGGGAATCAACACTTTCGAATCGTTCCCGAGCGGAACTAACCCTCAAAAAGCTTAAAACAATACCTGCAACAAGCCAAATATTTAAAAAGGCCATACGCATATGATACGCCTGAATCACATCACTGCTTGTCTCATCAAGGAAAACTCCTGCCTTGGTTAGTCCAGCTTCCAGATCGCGTTTTAAGGCATTTACAGCCATAAGAAGGAGATCAACGCCCATTTCACGACCCTCAATGCTTCCACTATCACTAAGGGTCGCCAAGATAATAACTGTATTTCTCAACACAGCTACTCCTAAAATCCGCTCGCCATATGAAATTTCGGCGTGGAATTTCTTGGTTGTAAAGTCCGAAGCTTGCTTAATTTCTAGACTTGTTCCACCACCTGTGGGCATTCCGATTCGAATGGCCGTAGTAATAATATTACATAAAACTCCAAGACAACCTTCAACAATTCCTTCGCTCTTGCCGCGATTTTTAGCATCCATTGTTGAGTCCAATTCCTGGCGCTTCCGTTCTTGTATTAAAACCATAAGCACACTTTCTTGCCAACCTGGCACTCGAAGAATTTTATCACAATTGTGAGAATTGCGGGATAAAGCTGAAAGATGCGCGATGATAGATAGACGGAGAGGAATCGATACTGCTTGATGAGCGGCAGCGCCTAAAAGTACCGGTACAAGCAAAGGGATATGAATTATGCCATCAGATTCCAATAAAGGTTCCAATACAACAGAATCTCCTTTCTGACTATCATCTCTCCCATCAATTAGTTGTACACTATTACATGCAGTGGGATTGATTTTAGCGAATAATGCTAGTTGTAGCGTATCCAAAACTAACTTATGTCGTAGAATTGATCTGGTATCACCTGCTGTTTCTTTCTCACTATCCGGACTTAAAATACCTCCAACACGATCATGAACCATATTTAAGAGGTCAATAAGGTTCTCAAACACAGTAGCTGGGTCAATACCAAGGGCCGTTGTGGTTAAAACACCTTTCTCATAATTAGGGTTTTTCGCTGCAACTACAATAAGCTGAATCGTAAGTAAAAACTGTAAAAGCCGACATGCCTCACTCGTTCTCCATGTTACAAGAACGTCAATTGCATATTCTTTTCCACACCCAGCAATGATACCTCGAATGAAATCAAGATTGGTCGCATTTACGGTATCAACTTTCGCAGGACTAGTGCTTTTAGGTCTATCCGATGCCTGTTCGGCAGTTAACGGATCAACTTCATAGTGCATAACTGATAGAAGAGCCTTCAAAACCTCACCACGAGATAGTTCACTAAAAGTTGAGCAACTGTATTCAAATAGAAGTTTCACATCTGTAACAAGAGTCGTGCTTATGCTAAGCATGTGGATAGTGAATTTCCACAACAGGTTGCGAATTTCTACTAATTCCTTATCTGAAGCAAGCGAACGACCGTGTTTAGTTGAACTTGTTAGAATAGGAACGGAAGCAGCATGTACTAAAGCATCTGTAGTGCTATACTCGAAAATAAAGGAAAACACTTCAACCATCATACGTATATTACACACTGATATGAAAATGTCTTCATATGATCTGAATAACTCGCAAAGGCGTTTATATAGAGAAAGACGCGCAGGATGAGGAGCATCACACCAAATTCGAAAATTCAAGAAAATATGTTCGATAAGACTTTTCCTCAATTCTGCATTCCAAATGAGCGCATCGAATATTGCGAAGAATATTTGCACAACATCGGTATTCAAATGCTCTGGATTACTCTGAGATAATGCATAGCCTACAATATGAAATCCAGGGAAATTGGTCCAAAGCTGTCTATTGGTCGCAGCTTGCGCTTTTGCCAATCCAAGTATTACCAAAAGTATATTTTTCAACAATCTTTCATCTAAAATGGTTACTTTTTCGCCGCTCTTTGTCAAACACGGCTGATCGAGTTGCGTGAAAATCGGTAATAAAGCTTGAATACCTCCAAGCGAGTGCAGAGCCTGCCCAAAACTATGGGATTCGCAAATTTGAGTACCTGGGAGTCTTTTTGCATTCATCTCTATTTGCATCCGCCCACTCTCGAAGAAACTTGACTTATCCCAGTGAACATTATTCTGCTGTGGTGTATTATCGTAGAATATATCCGCATTCCACATGGCAGGGTTGTATGTGAGCATCACTAGTGGGGTCAATGATCCATCAAGGACACTGGAGACTGGATCAACAGTCTTCACTTTTCTATCCAAGGCTCCAACGCGCAAAGCAGAGTATGGTTCAAAGCAATAGCTATACGCAGCCCCTAATGCATGAATACCCCTCAATTGTCCTTCAGATAAAGCAGCAGAGAAAAAATAAATAGTACTCATTTGTCCACGAAGCGATGTAATCATATTAGTATTTTGATTATGCGCTTCCCTGAGTTCTTCAGGTAGATAAGCAATACAAGCACTGGATATTGTGCCGTTATCGAAATTTGGGAAGGCCATTGGGCTTTTGATATACTGCGTATCATCAAGCAAAATTGTCAACTCACCTTTACGGGAGAAGCCACTACCAGAAGCGAACGTTAGCGCAAGGAAATGCCAACTACCCATTCGAACAGTGAAATTTGGTGGTATACTAAGATTAGCCTCGCCTGTTGCTGTAAAGGATTTAACAAGCAACCTAAACTGCTCCTTCTGAGAGGATTGTGCTCGAGCGCTAACCTCAAAACCACCCCCATTAGGAGAACGGAAAGAAAATAGAGTTGGAGCATAAAGAACCTCATCAAAATTCACCGTATTTGAGTAAAACTCTGATAAACCTGAATGAGGAGCTTCAATTCTAAACCATAGACACACCGAAAACTCTTTTTGAGCTGGCCAATTTGGGATTTCGGGCAGTGTTAGACCGGAATTAAACCCCTCAAAAACAAAGACATCGTTAGGATCAACACTTTCATTCTCCACAAGCATATCTTGAAAGCCAGCAAGAAGAGCCCATGTGCAAGCTGGCCTAAGATTCTGTACGCTTTGCATCATTTGAAACATACGCTTTAGTTGAGAGACAGAGATACTAACTCTGCCAAGTGTTTGGAGGATTTCGACGGCGTGCGGTACAATTTCATCAGTAAGAGAGGGTATTATGTTCAAAACCAAGTCCAAGAGTGGAGGTTGCATGAGCACGCACATCGATAAATTGACAAGGGAACCACTAACAAGCTGCATAAGTGATTTCAGAATGCATTTTTGCAATGGAGGCTGGGCTTGCAGTATCAGACGTATGATAGGTAACAGGACGCCTTGGTTACATATTCGAGGCTGGAATGAACTACCAGGAAAAAATCCGTTTGCTAAAGCCTCCGAACTATCCTTTGTTTGCGCGTACTGCATACGTGTAGCAAATGGAACTCCGTCAAACATCATATCAAACAGGACCAGAAACGTTTCAAAACCTACATTTGGATCCGCCAGTACAATAAGAGTGCCAATATCCATACGCCCTCCCCTAGCATCACCCACTTCAAACGTACCCCCCTTTAGACGAGCGAGAACTGCCTCAAAGAACCGCGCTTTTTCTCTATCGTCACCTTTTTGGATTGCAGTTAATAAACTCGCCGTTTGTAACATCAGAGGAAGGCGTTCAACATAAGTTTCAGCAATAGAAATATTTGTATCAGTTCCTGAGAAACATTGTGCTACCTGCTGTAACAGTCGTGATTGTGATGCTGCTAAACACTTGCGCAGCCACTGACCAGATGGTAAGGCCGAATTAATTATACCCGTCAAGAATTGAACTATTGCTCGTGAACCTTCTAGTCTTTCAGATCGAGTCATGTGTTCCTTACCTCTACCAATATTATCAAGCAACGCGGATAGTAATTCATTCGAAAGTGCTGCTTCTACTTTGCGGCTTTCTTCAGTAACCAATTCTTCTACTGGAGGATCGGCAGTGGAAGATGAAACCACTGTTGAGGAATCAGCTACAATTGGGTCCTCACTTGAGACACCATCCTTGTCCTTACTTAATTGGGTGCTTATTGTTGATACAGATATGCCAGCACTATTTACACAGTTGCGTAATGCTACTTCAATTATATACATAGCAGCACCACGACTGCGCCAGTCATAGAGGTTCGCCAATAGAACACGCAGGTGTAACCCCTGTTGCCTAGGACCACCCGCCTGACGCGAGGAGTACGATTTCTCACTTTCACCTCCAGGGCTAGTGCTAGTGCTAGTAACAGAGCGCATTGAATCAATACGGACACGAGGGGGTGTAGAAGGTGGGGCTCGGTAACCTTGAATAGACATATGATGCGATTTTAATGATGCTGGAGTAGCAGGAGAGGAAGTTTGGCTAATGTAAGGCAAACTGGTCAAACTACTGATGCTTTGACTACCTGCATCTCCAAGATTAATAATACTACCATCTTTTTCTTTCTCATCACTCCTTACAATAAATTTGGCTAACCATGTCCCACCAAATGGATTCAATGATATTATTCTTATGATAGTGCTTAGAATTGAAGAACGCGTAGACCAAAGCCCAGGCTTTCTCTTCTCGAGAGCCTTTGATGCAGCATTCTTTTCTGTTCCTCCACTTTGAACTAGACCAAGTCGACTAGCAGCCCTAGCCATTTTAATGTAAACACCCAATATGTTGAATGTATGTTCCATCATAAAGTCATTAAAATCTCTCCATGCAACCTTGTCACATACTGCACCAAACCAAATCGCTCCTTGTAATACTACTAGATTGGTTGTTTCATTCATGCCTTCACGTAATACTTCACTCAACATGTCTGCAACATTAATTAAAACAACTGGTCCATCATCTTGCCCAGAAGTTATCAAATGGCCAAGTAAGCCCATAATAGCGTCATGAAGTAAAGCCCATCCAGATGCATCGATATTTACTTTTATATCAGCACATTGGTCATCTTTCCACGCCCACTTATATGTAACCACTTCCCCAACATGGTTAGTCTCAACCTTCGCATCTGAGCGTGTACCAGAATCACTATTATCCATTTCACATTGGCGCATACCGGTCTTAATACACATCCATCCGCCGCGATAAAACGAATTCGAAAGCAGCAAATTGATCGATCCGGTGTATTGTAATACGTGTAGGATATTTGTTGGGTCTATCTGTATACATTGGATTATGAATAGCAATATATGGAGCTGGAACTGTGGGCCATATTCTGCAGCACCACCAATACCACCACTCTGAGCACGCTGGAGAGGGACGGGCTTTTCTAGATCTATCTTTTCCTTAAACACACCTGGATGCAAAGGATCAAAACATCCAGAGAAGCTTCTTAGAACGCTCTCGTAGAATATTTTCCTAGCACTACTGCCAGATGAAGCTTGAACAATAGTTCTATCTCGTTGCTGGCTTCCTAGTTTTAAAAAGCAACTCCGTAACAAACATTCGAGTACGCAGCGATATAAAACAGAATCTACAATATTACAGTACTTTGGGTTAGCAAGCTCACTGTTTAGATATGTGAAATCCCCTGCATTATGACCACTACCGCGTAGGTTATATCCCATTTCAGTCTCATAATAAGCGATAGGAGAAGAATCTGTAGTATTCCATGGCCATAAATCCGATTTAAACTGCCGCGAACCAAAAGAATCTAGATTACTAAAAGCGACCAAGGTACTTCCCTTCCATGAGTGGTCTTTACCTGTTGAAGGTGAACTACCAAGATTCGTGTAGTATTGACAATAATTATGTATCCACATCATAAATGAAGAAATAGCAGAGTCACTCACAAAAGCCCAGAATTCAATTCGAAAATCTTGACTAGGATCAGCGCGGGACAGTGCCAATTCATTGATGCAAAGAGCAAGAGTACCACGTTTATACTGTACAGCTAACTCAAAAAAACTATCACGGTAAATAGAAGATTGACTGGATAAAGCTCGATTAAGCGACTCTGCAATTTCAGTACTTTTTAAGCCAGGATTAGGATCGACCACAACTATACATCCCATAGCAAAGATACCCTCATTAATCGCCAAAAGACAAACTGGAGCGATCTGTTCACCTGAAGTAGTAGAACCTTCAGCAGGAATCTCTACTTTTTTGAATTCTCCTACTGGATACAATTCAGATGCTACTGATACCATACTATAATAAACTGTCAATAAATCACTTATATATGTCGAAATGGCAGCACTGCAGAGCATTCCTGCCCAAGCGTCGCCAAGCCCTAGTGGTCCTTTGTATACTGCAGGCTTCCACGAGATGGATTCTGTACGAAATGTCTCTTCTTTATCTAACTCTTTAGCATTGGTATACATAACTGTCCCCCAACAATGCCTCTTCCATATAGGATCACTAACAAACTCACTGATAATTTCAGCGCAATCACTGGAGTTGATAATAACTCGGGCCAGATGACCCAAAGTAGTAATAAGAAAATTAAATTCATAGAAAAAATGTTCATCATCGATGTTACCGTCATCAGTTTCTTTTGATTCGCTTTGTTCTTCAGTAGATTCTTCAGCCGTTCCATCAGTTCCTGATTTCTCTTCACCTAGCGCTTTATCAACTGCTATAGTCATGGAGACTTTTTCTGCTTGCTTCTTTTTAATTTTGCTTTCGCATTGGCCGACCAAATTCTCTAATCTTTTCTGTAACATTTGAAATAAAGTAACAATTACCCCTACAAAAGGTGCACCGAGTTTTGTAACAAATACCAATCTATTGTGTGGCCAATAAACCAAAATAGCCAAGCATTGGATTGCAACACTAATTAATTTATCACGATCCTTGGAGGATAATTTCCTCTTTGAGGAAGAAGCAGCCTCACTATCACGATGTTCATCATCATCATCATCATCATCAGTAGCTTCTGACGCTTCAAATAACAAGTGTGCAATATGCACAACCATTTCTGTGGGGTGACCATCAACTCCTTCATAACCATCAATCCAACTTGGAACCATTACCTTACGATCTACAACATCTCCGTACAAAGACAGAAATAAACTACAAAATGCAAGTAAAGGTTCAATTGACTGTTGACGAGAATCTATTGTATCACTGTAGACTTTCCAAGCTTTATTTAATGATTCACCAAATTCATCGTCACTCCACTCCAAGTTTTCCACACCTGTCAAATCGAGTTCAGCAGATTGAACGCGTTTCACAATATTACCAACCTTAGGAATATCAATATCAGGAGCATCGGGTGCTCCCTTCTTTGAAGTGAAGGCACGGAAAATATTCATGCGCGCCTACACCTAGGTTACCTTGATATGACCTCGTTAAGGGACAAAGATTTTCGATGAAAAAAACCGGCTGGTACGACCGTGGTTATTTGAATGCCAAACCCACAAGAGTTAGATTTTTGGTTTTGATTGAAATAAACCCCCTTTGAAAGATGGCTGACGACGATGATTATGACGAGGATGGGGATGAGGAGGACGAGGATGAGGAAGATGACGAGGATGAAGATGAAGGCGAAGATGAAGAAGAGGAAGAAGATGAAGAGGACGAAGAAGCAAAAGCGGAAGCAAAATTAAAGAGCGTAAAAGAAGATATAGATACATTACTCGATCTGTCAATATTTGTTGATCGGACATCAAAGCGATTGCGTAAGCGTCTTACAAGTAATTACGAGGAACGAGAAAAGGAAGATAAATACCTAGTTGACAGGCGAGGAGAAAGAGACGATGGAGAAGGTGGTGAGTTTGAAATGCCTGTATGGCAGAATTATGAGCAAATGGATGAATCTGAGCGCGCATCACTTCTTGAAAGAGCAATCATGGTACTAGCAGAGGACCGATCAGAGGGTGCTGGTGCTCCTCATGATAGAGACAGAGATGATAGGGATCCTAGAGATAGAGGCACGGGCGGGTTGAGAGGGAGCCGTATCAGACAAAGTGGTGGGCGGTGGTAGGGATTCTATTTATTAGTACTCTCTTTTTACTCTCTGTGCTTCTTTTTATGTATAAATCGTGTGTTTTTGCAGCAGCTTGGTATTAATTTTCTCATTATTAGGACATTTCAGTTTGAAAAAAAAACTTTTTATTTAATAAGATAAATTCCAATCGATGATGATAGACGTAAAATATTATAAAAGGGTAAGTGATTATACACTACCAGCCGTAGTACCAGTACTAGTAAGGCCAGTAACAGCCGTAGCATCAAGCGTTTCAGCAGTTAAAACACTTGTGTACGTGGTGAATTCTTCAGTGACAGCCACTTCAAGTCGCTTTTCCTGTCCATCAAGACGGGGACTATCTAATAATAGACGCACTAATGTCTTAACATCGATAATAGGCGCGTAAAGTGAAGTTGAGAGAGAATCTTTTGTAGCTTTACTTTTCTTGCACTCTTCGGGACTCAGAACTAGATCCCACACCCTTCTATCACCGGCCCCCATGTATGCTGCACCATCAGTAGTTTGTGTCCCAAACTCAGCAAAATGTATTAACATCTTATTATCGAGTGAGAGTGCAGTTGGGTCTTGACCATCTTCAACAACAGATGACCAAGCCGTAGCAGCAGCACAAGCTAGGGCTGGTGTACCTAAAACCTGACTACATATAAAAAGATACGCCACAACATATAACTTGAGACATCGTAGCATTTCTACACACATTCCTATTGTTTCTTGTCCAATCTTAGTGTGTGACTTTAGGGTCGTAACATAAGCTGACCAGAACTTCTGCAATGCTAGAATGTAAGGTAGAGATGATAAAACTTCGTCTAAACCGCGCGAGCAGAGTAACATTGCTTGAAGCCGCCATGCAGAAGCGACATTTCGTGAGTATTCACTGACATCGTCGCCGTGTTGGCATAGGGCGTGGAAGAAAGATGTTCGGAGGAGGGAAAGTTGCTCTTCTTGCAATCGCTCGCCAAATTGACCCTTTTCACTGCCATTACCGAGAGCAGTATATGTACCCCTACGCATGGCACTTGCTGATCCTTGACCTATGAGTATGATATCTTGCAGAAAGAAAGTTAAAGGTCTCATATTGGAATGATTCTTACAAGTAAAAATGGCATCCATAGCTAAATAAGCACTGGTCGAAAGCCCTCGACTATTCTCATTTGAATCACCAAATTCAAGGAGTCGAGGATCTACTGATAAAACTCGACGCAAGAGAACCATTGACTGAAGTCTAACCCAAAAGTAACAAGAAGCTCCCAGGGCTGCATGCAAACCACAGTCACTAGCGATTTTTCTTGGTCCATTCAGTTCTAAAAGTAATTCCTCGGCAGCATGGAAAATTGATGAGAAGAAACACACACGTGGTCGTGTAGCTTGATGAGGGTCACCAACAGCCAAGAATTCAGACCGTGGTTGTGGCTGAGGTCGCTTGATATACTGTCGAAGTTCTTGCAAAATCTCGCATAAAATATCTAAACAATTCACATCCTTGAGATTAAATTCCGAAAAAGAAGAATCTTCTACTCCAACATCTACACAATGAAGGGCTGGTATAAGAGAAAGAACATCAGAACCACCAGCACCAGGTGGGACCTCTCCAACAGCTTCTAGCATTGCTATAGGTTTACCACCTGCATTGAATGGTGTGGTTGTTGGACTGCCAAACATTACTTCAATGTCTACAATTTGAGCTGCTAACTTCCCTTTTGCCTTGGATAGTAAACCTACAGCACCAACATCCCAGTATTCTAGCAGTCTAACTATGCTAACGATTCGCAACAACCGCACAAGCATGCTATTTAGCTGTTCTACTACTACTAATCGAGCACAACTAGCCCCACGAACGGAACGCAAGAGTTTCGATGATGTCAATAATAGTTCAAGATGATTTTCATACTCATGTCGATGTGCGTGAATATCTCCATGATTGCTTAAAAGTTTTTCATTGACCTCTATTACACACTTATCTAATAACAATGATGAGATAAGTACATAAACCTGGTCATTAGCAACACTCGCCGCCTGCATAATTTCAAGCATTTGAAGGTAGACAGAATAATTCTTCCACTCATTCTTGTTAAATATATCGACAAGAGTGTAAACTACATGCTGGAGAATAGCCTTGCTCTTCGACCCACCAAATGCCATTAGCACCAGTACCACTAGCTCATGGGTATTAAGAGGAGTAATCACACGCGTCTCCCGAACATTATCACCACTACCACTACCACTACTAGAACCTAAGCGGCCCTCATTTGAGAAGGGGGCGGGGGGAGGCAAGGGAGATGAAGACGGTACAGGAGAGCGCGGTGAGACGAAAGGACGGTTGTTTTCACCCAAACTGGTCCGTCTCTTGTTTACTGATACGGATACATTACCACCAGCCTGACCCTTGAATTCATCTTCATCATCATCACCCTGGGTATTGGAGTGCCCTTTACCTGCAGTCCCTTTTTTCTGCTGTTGCTGATGGTGCGAATTATTTGGATTTAATGCAGTAGGAGTATCTTGAGCAATATCAACACGCTTGAACCGATCGTGTAGGACTTGTGCGATAGCAGGAATATGCGGACACAGTGCATCACATTTACCATTTAATAATACTTCCACAATCACAAGGAGGACTTTCATTGATACAGAGATAATACTATCAGATTGAGTAACTTCTTTGTCTCCCTTACGTCTTACAGAGAAAATAGTCAAGATATATGGTAGCAGAGTCGCCAGATCACCTGCTTGATTATCCAATTCCACTGCTAACTCTACTATTAACTCTGATACAGGATGCATAAAAACGAAACTCTTCGTTTCACATATAGCAAATATATTCTGGAATAAATACGGTTTTATAATATGAAGATCTTGTTTTGTACTTAACAAGCTTTGATAGATCTCCAAACCAATCTTTACGAATCCATTCTTCTGAGATTTTAAATCACTTGACAAACGTTTTTCTAAAGCAGCGCATATCAACGGGAGCTTTTTGGGATAACTTGTCGCATATTCAGTTATTCGGGACAACTTTACTGCAGATAAATTAATCTCATAACCTGTGGAGCCTGGAGGATACACATCTCGAAGTAGTCGGCTATAAGATTTAGGACGAAAGCACGTTAGCAAGCAGCACTCTGTCATACCCTATAGTGCCTTTTCTTTTTCTGTACTCCGTTTAATATCACTGTCAATCCACGAAGGAACCTAAGGTCTGTAAAAAGTTGTGCAGTCTAGCCTATATGATTCCCCGTGAATCATACCCAAAAGCTTGGGACAATGTCTATTTTCTTTAGCTTTCCTTATTCTATCAACTACAGCAACTTAATCTAAATTGTCTTCTACCACCAATTCTCCTAGCGTTTAAACCTGTTACGGTTTTGATTCTTCCTGATTTTTCTGTGTTAGTTTAACAACTTAAAAATAAGATATAAGATTTGATTAGTACCGGATTTGGTGCGAAAGTTGAAATTGCCCTTCGGCCCTTCAGGCTTGAGTCAGTAGATTTTAAAGGTATGTTACTATTTGTTATGTTATAAAGTAATAAATATTGGGAGGAATAGCAAGTATAATAATAAAATAAAATAAAAAGCAATCAGTAGCCTAATTTTCGGTCTTTGATATAAAAGCAGACATAAACTTTTTGTCCTCTTCGAACTGTTGTACAAAAAATGAAGGAGAAGAAAGAAGGAAGGGTAAAGTGGCGGGTGAGTGGAGTGGTTAAAAAGAGTTCAACAATATCAATATCAAATAGATATTGGGAATAAAATTTAGCACAGAAAAAATGGATACCTTCTCAAGAGTCAATTCATACTCAGTTTTTAGCTTGGCGCGGGTACTGACTACATCTACAGACTTCGCTTTAACTTCCCGCTCACACTTATTCACTGCTTCTGCTCTTCGCCGACTGGCATCCACAGAGCGCGCGACCTGATCATTATTTATATCAAAGAAAAATGTAGGAGTTGGTGCAATTTGAAATGTTAATGAGAAAATCATAAAAAAAACACGATCCTAAGCAAAATATTCACTATATAGGCAAAAATTGTGATAATGGTGCGATAAATGGATATCATATAGCAAGATTGAATATGTTTGTATAAATAATTACCTCGAAATTTGATTTTGCAACTTTTGCAGCTGTTAATCGACTTTGCTCCATCGCTGCAGCAACAGGGTCATCTCCACTAGCTTCCCGAATCACTTTTGATGGTATCTGCCTTGTCTCACTTGCATGATTCATAACTATATCTGATTCCTATATAATCGATGATAAAAGATTAAAGTGATTTTTCGAGAATCTTGTTTTCGTGTCCAGGATTTTTTTAAAGGCTCCAGCTCTTGAGCTCACGGCTCACAGCTCTGGTCTCTGGTCTCTGGTCCAGGGAGGTTGGGTATGTATTAGATCTACATGCAAACTTATAGTTAATATTAATGAATATCCATCGAGTTAAACGAGAAATAAAACGAAAAATCAAATACTCGACCAAATTATTTATGATTTAATTTAATTCAATTACATAAGTCGGCAAAATACTTGACCAAATTGCACTCAGCTCTTAAAAAATACTTGACTGTCACCAAAGAATATTGTCACAATAATTTATTTTGAATTGTTTCGACATGGACAAAATAGGAAAAGAGAAAACGGACGACTTCTACTTTAGTACAGAAATAATTTGTTTATATTTTTTACTTGGTATATGATTCGAGCAGCAAAGATTAATTATTAGAGCGCGAGGTAAAAAGTTATTAAAGCGATGACAAAGTTACGAAAAATAACACCCTAACCAATTCCATTTTTTGAAATCGAAAATCAAATGAAAAAGAGAAAGTGAGTTTTATTTAAGCCTGGCGCTTGCTCACGGTAGCGGTCAGCCAATCAAGGCCTTCGTAGAGTCCCTCACCCTGAGCTGTAGATGCACAACAAGCCTGGATGTACCAAGGGCGGTTGCGGAGGTTGTGGAGACCGAGGCGCTCGGTCATCTCGGAAGCATTCATAGCTTGAGGAAGATCTTGCTTGTTGGCGTAGACAAGCAATACGGCGTCTCGCAGCTCATCCTCATTGAGCATACGGTGAAGCTCTTCTCTGGCAGCGTCAATACGATCTCTATCGTTACTATCTACTACGAAGATGATACCATTAGTATTGCTGAAGTAATGTCTCCATAGAGGTCTGATCTTATCCTGACCTCCAACATCCCACACGGTCATACTAATATTCTTGTAATCCAGCGTCTCCACATTGAAACCAATGGTGGGGATAGTAGTAACAACCTCACCAAGCTTCAACTTGTAAAGAATAGTGGTCTTACCAGCGGCATCGAGACTATTAAAAAGAAAGAAACAAACAACGAAAGAAAGAATGGTAAGGTGGGAAAAAATCAGGTTAGTGCAAGTCTTGTAATCGGTAAATAATAAATGGGAAAAAAGAAATATAAAAGAATCAATATTTAAATGCAGAAATAAGATTCAAGGACTTGCGTACAGCTATTATGATCAAGAAGTGCTGATTATTGCAATAAGTTTCTAGGAAATGCTTTATACAACGAAGATATATCAACGTGGAGTGAAATATTTTAAAGTACTTACCCAACCATAAGAATACGACTTTCTTTCTTCATGAATAACCTCTCAAACAAACGAGAGAAATGAAGACCCATTGTGAAAATATAGAACTGCTTTAACGAATCTGGGCTGCACTACAGTGATCGAAATGTGGATAGGTTGGTGCGCTCCTCCTCTCAGGAGCTACGGACGCGGGTCCCTCCCGAGCCCAGACATGCCAGGGAGCCTAACCACGGTCTGTAGAAAAGGGAGAAATCTTTAAAGTGCCCCATTTTCGCTCCCATCAGTTTATTTTTTATCATTAAGTTTTTATCTTCTTCATGAAATAATGTCATCACTTCCTGAATTGAATGAAGCAGCAAAAAAACTTGCAAGAGAATATTTGGCAGCTAAATTCATGGATCTCTCAAGTTTGGATGACATAGGCAGGATGAGAGTGATTGCACAAAAGGAACTTATATTAGCTGATGCTCAATTGAATCGTGCTTTGAATAACAAACTTGATGCATTGAAACGAGGTATTGATATAAGTGCTGATTCTAATGAAAAGCTTCGAAGTATAGCTTCAAAGTTAACACAAACAGATGCCCGAATTGCAACAACAAATACTGATATTTCTCATTATCGAAACCTTAGAAGGTTACATTACGCAAGAGATAATCTTGCTAAAGTGCGTGCACAAGTAGAATTCTTTGCTCGTGTACCTGAGCGCGTTTTACAATTACAACAACAACTTGAGAAATCTCCAGAAAGTTTAAAACTTATTTTCCTGGAAAGTATTCGACTCGAAGCATTAGCTGATGGTCTATATGAGAGTACTAAGCAACAAACGAATATTACGAATATCTCTTCCCCTGATACTAGCACTAGTAAAATAGAAGGCTATGGCGGATATGGGGATTATGCTTCGCGCAGTGGTAGTAGAATGAGTATAGCTAAAACCTCTGACGCACATGTGCTCCACACCCTCAATGAGCAGTTACGCGTTGTGCCTGAATTATCGAAACAAGTGATTTCAGTACTATGGAGCAATATTGCTCGTTTGTTTGAAGTGGCCATTCAAGCACCTGCTAATTTAGTGGAGACGTTTGAGGTGATTGAAATGTATGACGAATATATGGACCGAAGAGAGAAGCAAGTAGGAGCACCAGGAGCAGGTGCAGGAACAGGAACAGGAACAGGAACAGGAACAAGAGCACCTAATAAGGATTTCTCTGTGCGTCTTAAGGGTGACGCTAAGTGGCGATTGGAGAAATATATGTTTGAAAAGGTCGAAAGTAGTTTCGCATTATTCACGGAGATAAATGGTGATGATGATGATAGTGACGATTCAAGTGGTGATGGTAGAGACGATGCTGCCAGAACGAGAGCAGGAGAGGAACGAGCCCACGCTAAACGTGCAGCGCAAGTAAAAGACACTCTAGGGGCTGCAAACCAGCTATTACAAACTCTAACAATATTTAAGAATGAAGTCTCTCCTTGTATTCCACCTGCATACGGTGCATTAGAACTTTTTGTTGAAACATTAGAGAAAAAGATTGAACCAGCGATTGAAACTCTTGTGGGACCAAATATTGCTCTTTTTGATGTGTCTGAGTTACTTGTATTAGTAGATTGGTTAGAATATTTTGTGGCACAATTTCGTGTTTTTGGATGTGTTGATCGTAAGATTTGTGAGAAGTTTAATACACTTTCGACTGATCTGATGCATGAATATTTACATCGTATAAAAAAGCAAGTATTAGGGTGGTTTGACAATATTAAAAAAGAGCAGCTTAATGAGGGTGATGAGCGATTTAGACAGACACGTGAAGGATTTTTGGTCACGTCTGCACCAGAAGATATGTTTAATATATTACATCTTCAAATTGCCGTTGCCAAGGATAAATTGCCACGTGAACATTTACAGGATGTTGTTAATGCATGCATTCAGGTCCTACGTGAGGTACAACGGGGGATGTATGATAGTATCGTCAAAGGGTGGAGTGAAATGTCTTGTGAGGAGCTTGCTGCTGCTGTGAATGATAATCAGCGTCTTCAAGAGAAATGTGAGGAATTCTCACTAGAAGTTGAAGAAATGGTACCACAGGAAAACTTCCGCCTTATGTTATTAGCAATGCTTGAAGATGTGTCAAGTGAATATATCAACTTGGCAGTTACAGCTGTCCGTTTTCTAGCAAAGCTTATTTTATTAGATTTAGAGAAACCTGTATTGAATGTGCTATTTACAAAGAAATGGCAGTCGGGTAATGAGCGTCTCGGCGCAGTCACAGTCACTACACTGGATGATTATTACCAAGATGTGGTGAAATGGCTACCGCCTTATTTCTTCGCAAAGTTCTGCAAAGAAATGCTTTCTCTTGTGGTGACATCTTTCGCATCAGCACTTGCGAAGCGCCAAAAAGAAAAGGATTTAGAAAGACATATGCCTGGTTCATCATCCTTTATTTTCACCACTGACAATCTGACAGTTGCAAAGACACTTATGGCAGACCAACAAGAGCTTGAAAAGTTTTTTAATAAATATATTGACTATACTCGTGGAATTGATGTTCAAGAAGAGCTCAACCTTTTAACATGCTTAGTGCAAATCATAGCATCCCAGCATACTTCTAGTATTCGTGATCAGGTGCAAGCAGTGTTTAAAATATGGGAAACTGCACGTGAAGGTGATGATCAAGGTCTCAAAATCGTTCAGACTGCTCTATCTGCAAGACAAAATCAGAGCAAGGATGAAAGATTAGCGGCAAAGCAGTGGGTAAATGAGCAATATTCCGAGTTCAGAGAAGATATTGAACAGGATCGTATGGATGAAACTAGTGATCGTTTCACTGCTATTGGCCAGTCTGCTGATGCACTCATACGTGCATACGAAGAGCCACAACAAAAATCTAAGGGCCGCCTGGCTGGGATGTTTACAATGACACCGAAGAAGGCGTAGAACAGTGGATTGCGTTTATATACGAAATATCATTTTTCGTAATGAATATATTTAAGATTATCAATTTTATAATTTGGGTTGTTTTTTTCCAGTTCAAGTCCAAGCGATGCAGCACCGGAGAAGATTGAAGGGTGATTGCTATATGTAGGTGCATCGTGCCAACAGTAGCAGGATGCACCTACATCTACATATTGCCGTGCGGACCCTTCAACAAAGGAAATGTATCATTTCTCCTTCCATCTTCTCCGCTGCTGGATAGTGGTTCAAACAACTGCAAAGACTAGACGAATAATAATAAAAATAGAAAAAAGAAAATATTTATCTTCTTTGTATACGGTTTAATTTTTTGTGATCTTATTATTAATTAAATTACTTAAATTGTTTATATTGGTCTACTTCTTTTTTTACGTTTCCGAAATGATAAAAAATCTTCAAAAATAAGTGCAGGGTCTTTGTTTTTTAAGTACTTCGTAAAAATACTTCAAACTACCTCAAATCTGGGAGCAATGCATCCACAATAATAGCCGTTTTTTACTTTTACTCAATGATGCCACAGTCAGCAATAACGCACTGCTTGAGTGGCTTGTCATTGGCCCCAGTAGCAGTGGTTTCGACTGAGGTGATAATGTCCATGCCCTCGATACAACGACCAAATACAACGTGCTTGTTGTCCAAGTGAGGGGTTGCTACAGTTGTCACGAAGAACTGACTACCATTGGTACCAGGACCAGCATTAGCCATAGACAAGAGGAAAGGCTGATCATGTTTCAATTTAAAGTTCTCATCATCAAATTTAGCACCGTAAATAGACTCACCACCTGTACCATTGCCTGCAGTGAAATCTCCACCTTGGATCATGAAACCCTTGATAACACGGTGGAACGCGGATCCCTTAAAGTGTAGAGGCTGTCCTGTTGAAGCAGCACCTTTCTCACCGGTACAGAGTGCGCGGAAATTCTCTACTGTCTTAGGGACAGTATCTTTGTAGAGCAAGAAGGTCACACGCCCAGCTGGTTCGCCACCAATGGTGATGTCAAAGTAAACCTTTGGATTGTCTGGCCCAAGCCCTGGCACTACAGGTACAGCCTTGTCGTCATATACGCTAATCTTATCAAACATACCCGAGTAGAGGGCCTTGGACTTCTTCTTGGCATCGGCAATCGATTTCTTAGCCTTAATAATTTCATTCTTAACAGACTTATTCTCAGGGTCTATTTTTAAAGCCTTATTAAGGTCCTCTAGAGCTTCCTCAGGCATAGAACAGTGAGTACGAGCAACTGCACGACGGAAAAGGGCTTTAACACTAGTGTCATCTTTGGCAATAACAGCGCCTGCAGCATCAGCAGCATTAGCATATTTTTTAGTATTAATATAAGCCTGAGCAAGATTTAGCTTGCAAGCCTGCCAGATATCCCCAGCATCATCAAAGTCTTCACAGAATTCAACAGCTCTATTATACGCAGAAATCGCTTCATTAAAATCACCGGCCTTGAAAAAATCTGTGCCTTCAGACTTGAATTTAGCGGCTTCACCGAGTTTCTCTTCATCAGAATATTCCCACATCTCCTTAGTATGAGGGTGGAAATCAATCAACTCTACATCAAAGTCAAGAGTAGCATTAGCAGGAATTTTGCCCTGGCCTCTAGAACCATAAGCATAATCTTCACGACATTTAAGGATCGCTTTTTCTCCTTTTTTCATAGAAGCAAAGCCTACATCCCATCCTTTGATCACTTGGCCCTTTCCAAGCTTAAACTTAAACTCAGTACCACGATCGCGAGAAGAATCAAACTTACTCCCATCCTCTAAAGTTCCTGTATAATGTGCCACTACTTCATCGCCTTCAGAAGCTTGCTCATCACTTGTTCCTTGAGATAGAATCTTCTTCAATAATCCACCATCTCCTGATACATCCTCCCATTCACTTGAATCAACTAATGCAGCCATTTTCGTTGAGATACTACCGAAATAATTGAGGCTTTCGATGCGCCTAAGGATTTCCATTTCCATGGCTATCCCGTTTCCGGCTTCCATGGGCTTTCCATTCGGTCGTAAAAAAAAGGGGCAATCCGGAGAGTCCATCGCGGTTTTAGAACGTTTGCCCCCTCTACTTCTTGATGCATTAATTATATCACACAATAATCTATAAAAAATATTGATACCATCCGTACCATCGCGCAGCAAGGATATCAAAGGCGCGATGCCGCCTTCATCCACAATGCGCATTGCGATGGTGGATGAAGTCTGGGCTGGTTTATTACACTGATTTGATTTTATATTTACGATGTATTTACAATTAATCACGTACTTGACTTCAATTCTTCTTTCTAAATTGCTACTGCATTATATTGTATTATGTTGGAAATGACACACCAAACATCCATACATACACAGGGGCAGGGGAGCAGGAGCTTTAATACTTAGGGATCATAAATAAAAAAGACCACTTCTTTAAAAAAGTCCATCCTCCACTCTTAGATATTCCCCAATATCGCCTTGATGTAGCACTACATTCGCGCCTGGTTCTAAATCAGCACAGTATTCCGTAGGTTGCGCAGCGATCCCGAACCCTAGTGGAATATCCGCCATACTATACACGATCACGCCAGCGTATTGGGCCACGCCTTCTGTGATACGTGCCATACCTACTTTGGTTATATTATTACCGTAGAGAAAGCTCATTTCACTTCCTGTCTTTAACCAAACTTTGTTCTTGGCGTGCTGAGATAAATAGTCCAAGCAACTAATATGCATCATAAACTTGAGATTCTTGGTAAACTTGCCAAAACATGTGCCAAGTGAAATAAGATTTTCTCGACCGATATTAGACGCAAGTTTCAATTGTGCTTCAGAGAGATAGTATACTCTATCTTTGATCATACGAAAGGTATAAGGCTCATCAGAGCGATCGATCAATTTACTAACATTAGAAGCCATGAAAGATTGTAGCTTCTCGAAGAATATACGCATCTCCTCATCAGTTAAAGGCCTCATCGCTTCAAATCGACAGGATGAACCTAATGGAAGTAATAAGCCAAATTTAGAATGATGTCGCTGAATATTTTTCAGGCTAGAAACCTGCTCACTAATGAGGAATTACCGAATTACCATGTCACAAAGATAAAGAAATAATCCCTTCGTCCTTTGCGCTTCGAATCAAAGGATCAATTGAAGATGCCTTCAAAAATTCAGAGTATTCATCTTTTCCGCAACTTGTTGAGAAATGCAAAAAAGATAGATGATTACAACTTCAAATCCTACGCGGTGCGAAAGGTGTGCCTTGAATTTCACCGCAATAAAGAACTTAAAGGCGAAGAACTAGAGAAGAAGTTTGCATGGGGCCAGGACCAGCTTCAAATGGTCAGGAGAATTAGCTCTATATCCCAGTTATATCCTGAACGGAAGACTGTTCTTGGTTAGTTATCTATCTCTATCTGTCTATAGTTTTATTAGTTTGAGATTGTGAGGTCGGTTGGTTGGTTGACCAAGGCCGCTAAGGTTAGGTTTAGGGTTAGGATTAGTGTAAGATGGTGTTAAAGAGTAAGTTGATATAAAGATACTCGCAAGAAAAGAAGATGAAAAGAAAAATAGTTCGAAATAATGAGCTAGTCGTGGGTGCTCATGACGCAGGTATGACCCTACAATACAATGTTGTGAATAAAATCGTTCTTAGTATTAGGTATTATTTCATAAGATAACTCTAAATAAGGTGTTACTGGATTTTTTAATATTTTTTTATTAATAGGCAAAAACGGTACTGTACAGCTAATTAAATTCACTAAAATTCACTCTACGAAGTTTACTTCCGAGCAGTGTGCTCACCCCCTCATTTTTCTGGGGCCTTTGACCCAGTGTGGGTTTGCCAGGTCCGCTGGCTCGGCAATCACCGGCGTGGGTTCTCGCACAACTCCGGAACAAAAACTTTGGGAAAGCGGGCATGGCTTCATGTATATCCACGCGGTCTTGTTGGCTTTTACGAAATTCTCCTCAATCGCTTCTATCTGCCGTGCTTCCTCAGCTTCCACCACTTTTTTCTTTCCTGCTGGGGTGGTGAACTCCACCATCTCTACAGTCTTGACTACTCGAAAGCAAATTTCCACAGCTTCATCCTCAATCTTATCATCAACCATCTTGGTCTTGAGATTTTGCGTAATTACTCTGGTCCAGTAATACATCTCTCTCAACCACTCAATTGGTCGTATTTATCTGACTTACGCTCATTGTCAAGCTCTTTGTGGACCAGAGTAATTACGCAAAATTTAGAGACTTTCTCAAGACCAAGATGGTTGATGATAAGATTGAGATTGAGGATGGAGCAGTGGAAATTTGCTTTCGGGTAGGGACCCCAAATCCCAGCAGCCGCGGTATTTTTTGGAAGCATAAAACCACTTTCATAAAAAGTAACTGTGCCAACGTTTGGAGGAATGGAAGATCCAGAGGCTGTATTTGAGCAGGGTTCTCAAGAGGTTGAGGCGATTGATCCTCGGACTATGATGCCTGATTTATATAAAGCAGCAAAGGAGAACAATATGCCTGAAGTCGCACGATATTTGGGTGAATCTGTACCGACAACATATGTTGATAAAGACATTGGTTGGACAGCTTTACATTGGATTGCAAAGTATGGCGATGTTAAGATGACAATGGCTTTATTAGAAAATGGTGCTAGTGGCCCTTACCATCGGCAATGCGTTCGAGAAAACAAAATCGATGTACATTCTATGGTGAATTTGAAAGCCGTAGAAGAGAAAGATGAAGTTCTTGATGGAGAAGGGGGTGCGATTGTAGATGGTGATGCTGAAGCGCAACAAGATGTATATGAAGATGCGCAAGTTGCTTCAAAATCTGGTCAACACCAAGAGGATTTTGCTCTTGATTACTTGAAAAATACCCCTTTACAATGGGCAGTTTTCCAAGGCCATTTAGAGGTAATTTGGGCTCTTTTAAGTGATGGATACTCACCAAATGATTTTGATGATCTTGGTAATAATTGTTTACATCTTGCTTCTGGTGGGGGCCATAAAAAGATAGTGCAGGTATTGGTAGATAATGGTGCTATGGCTACCGCAGTTAATGTGTATAAAAATCGACCTGTAGACATGGCAAAGACGAAGGAGATTCGTGACATACTTATGCATGCTATGATAGCAGGTGCTTCTCTTACTGAACAGGAGATTGCTGGTATGCATGCTACAAGTGTAATCAAACATAGACAACAAGTGGCTTCTTTTAATACTTGTGTCGCTAACCACGATAAATTCGAATCTCCACGCACTTTGCGTAGTATTCCCTCTATGAAAGAGGCCTCGCGTGAGTTATCAACGCAGATAGATATTGCGAAAGATGAATGTATGGACGAAGCTTTAATACAAAAGGCAGAAACCCTTGTTCTATACTTTGATACCCTTCAGGAATACCAAGACGATTTAGAAAAATGTCAAGAGAATATGCCCATTACCACTCAGAATAACTTTATAGACTATTGCCATCCTCTACAATTTTCTATTGCAAAGTGTGAGGCTACTGGTCTTGCAGGTATTCATATGAACGCCGGGAGAGAGTTAATCGCAGCATGCAAGGCTAGCTATTGGTTATGTACTCTTGAAAAACGTCTATTGCCAATTACATGTGCTGCTCCTGAGAACCATCATGATATGGTGAGACTTAATCAAGCCATCCTCAAAGCACAAGCAATGAGTGTACCTGATGAGCTTGTTGACAGAGTTTTAAAATTATATCAAAGACTTGATGCTGAAGAGAAAATGTCAATTGCTCTTCGATCTGTACCAGAATTTCGTTTACCTATGGAGGAACCTCCTGAGGGGTACTGGCAAGAGTCGGATAAAGGTAAGATTGATAATACTACAGAAGGTTATCCGCTACCACCTGAAGACGGAAAGTATGTATGGATCCCGTCCGCTAATTACTCTTCTTTAGCGGAATGTATAGAGAAATTGAAGGGATGCACGAAGGGAGCTGAGGAGCTTGGTGCAAATGCAGAGGTGCTCGCCAAAGCAATCATCACTCTTAAGAAATGCGAAAAAGACATGAAGCTCTTAGATGTAAAGAATGAAGAAGATAAGGCATCAGGGATTGAAGATGCCGCGAAAGAAGCGAAAAAGCTGAAGAAAGGAAAGGGCAAGAAGAAGTAGAGCATTAATACTTTTAGTTTCGAAACAAACCATTCATTCCAAATATTTCGTAAAATAAAAAAATAGAGAAATTAAAATGACACAAGACAGTTTGAATGATAAATTGTTTTATATCAGTATGTTTTATAACTTTACTACCATTACAAAACAAACAGCAATAATAAAATCTCTATCATCTCTTACTCTACCTACGGAACAGTAATTAATAGTAAACAGCCGACGATCTTTCTTAATTGTTTATTTCTTCTTGCGGTAGGTCTCTCCAGGAGTAAAGCTCTCGATACCAGTAATAGCACGACCCATAATCAATGCATGGACATCATGGGTTCCTTCATAAGTATTGACAGCCTCAAGATTCATGGAATGACGGATAATGTGATACTCGTCGGAGATTCCGTTACCTCCAAGCATATCGCGGGCGGTGCGGGCAATGTCAAGAGATCGTCCACAACTGTTGCGCTTGACCATACTGATCATTTCAGGGGTAGCATTGCCACTTTCAAGTAATCTTCCTACCTGTAAGCATCCCTGATAGCCCAATGCAATGTCGGTACACATGTCAGCAAGCCGCTTCTGTACAAGCTGATTGGCAGCTAGTGGTGATCCAAATTGCTTGCGATCCAATACATACTCACGAGCCTTCTGGAAGCAGAAATCAGCCGCACCAAGAGCACCCCAAGCAATACCATATCTTGCAGAGTTGAGACACGTGAATGGACCGGTCAGTCCCTTAACCTTTGGGAGCATAGCAGTAGCTGGTACATGTACATCTTCCATGAAGATCATACCGGTTACACTGGCACGTAAGCTGAATTTACCTTCGATTTTAGGGGCAGATAGACCTTTCATGCCCTTATCAAGGATAAAGCCTCTAACGTCACCTTCATCATCGCGAGCCCAAATCACGAAAACATCAGAAATGGGTGAATTTGTGATCCAATTCTTACTTCCATTAATGATATAAGTGCCATCAGACTGTTTCTTTGCGCGGGTCTCCATACCAGAGGGATCAGAGCCGTGGTTGGGCTCAGTGAGGCCAAAGCATCCAACCAGTTCACCTTTTGCTAGCTTGGGGAGATAGTGATCCTTCTGCTCCTCACTTCCGAAATTATGGATAGGAAGCATCACTAGACTGCTCTGTACACTCATGGCACTACGATAACCAGAGTCCACCTTCTCAACAGCATTGGCAATCAGACCATATGCAACATAACCCATCTCAGAGCAACCATACTTTGAGGAAAGCATAGGACCAAGAAGACCAAGTTCACCAAATTCGCTCATAATATCGCGATCGAAGGTTTCGTTTCGATTTGCTTCCAATACACGAGGGAGAAGCTTCTCCTGACAGTATGCATTCGCACTCTCCATCACCATTACCTCCTCTTCAGTCAATTGACTGCGAAGATTCAAGGGATCTTCGTAGTCAAAGCGGGCAGCAAATACTTGCTCACCAGGAGCCTTAGTGCCAAATTGGCATGCTCTAGAACCTCCAACTGATTTAGAAAACTTTGTAACCCCACGAATTAAACAACGCGACAAACTCATTATGTACAAATGCGATGCAAAGTGGTGAAACTGTGGCAACCCCACCTTCGTCATTGTTTCAGTGTTGTCCACTCATCTTTGATTTTTATCATCGGCTCGATTCTAAATATGCTCACACTACGACTGTGTAGTCGTTCTATTACCACCAGAAATAGCTTATTAAGTCCCATTTATGAATGAATTGCAATAATTATACATTTAATGTTCACAAAAGGTTGTAAATGTTCTGTTAAAATGACCTTCTAAACCTCATACAAGAAAATGGTTGAGAAAGTTGATGATTGGAGTGTAAAAGTAGATAACTACTTTGCTGGAGCTTATCATGAGCATCCATTTGGTGCCCCAGCACGAAGAAACACGAAAAACAAGTTGAAAATTAAATTAGCATCCTCTTTAAAAGTGAAAGATGAACGTCCTGAGAATTTCGACAATGTGATGAAACGTCGCACTTTATCACGCGCAAATACTGTATGGCACAATAAAAGAGAGAAAGAATTTGATGTTATGCGAACAGGTGAATATTTCCTTCCTGAAATGCAATATGCGATCGAAAAACCACCATCTATGGAAGCAAATCCACTGGAACATGCTAAATTAATGTCTTATGGTGGAACTATGCACTTTGATGAATTAAGTCCAAAACCTGAATTAAAAGTAACAACTGGATTATCTCATTATGAGTTTCAAGAACAAGTTCGTTCACATAAGCAACATGTTTGTGAATTCGACGAGAAAGAAGCAATGAAATGGATTGATTTACGTCAGAGTTGGATGACCCAGCTACATGATTTATGCGCACCATATGAGAAAGAGGATGATGAGAGGTTAGAGAAATTAGAAATTGAGCGTAAGGAGCAGGAGGAAGAGATTGAGCGAGAGAAGCAACGAGATCAAGAACATGATCTGGGAAAAGGGAATGGAAATGGAAAAGATGTTTTATTGAAAGCTTTAATTTGGTCGTCACCAGAAGAGAAAGAGAAGAAGAAGAATGCCGCCACTCATTTTAAAGTAATAACAACAAGTTCAAAGCGCCCTTTGGAACGTTGTAAAACAATCGAAGAAGAAGCTTCCATTGCAATCAAATTGGAAAGGGAGAAAGTTTTGTTCCTTCGTTTGATTATTGCAATTCGGAAAGCAGCCATGAGTTTTGGGGACTGTTTTGTTCGTTATAGGTGGAAATTTGGCTTGACTCCAGATGCCACAGAAAACTTCACTCGTGTACAAGAGAGCCGCAAAAAGGATCAACATCAAGCCTTGATTGCATATTGTGTTACTATGTGTAGTGACACCAACTGGTTAAAACGTGAGCCATTTCAGACGTGGTTGGGAGTGGACCCCACCAATAACCCCTTCTTTATACAGCAATCACTTGATGGTAGTAGTGCATTAGTACCATGTAATCCTGACATTTTATCAAATGATGGTAATAGTATCCAAGGTACCTTTGATCATTCTATTAGAGATACTCATAAGGAACTAAATGAAGAGGAGAAAGCAGCTCTCGTATTGGATATTGAACGAGCGAAGGCATTTACAAAAGCGAAACTTGCTATTCATACTCGACGTGGTGATATGCACGCTGCGACAAAGGCAGCGCATATTATCAGCAAGGTTAAGAAAGTTGAGGTAGTTAAGAAAGCTTTTCTACCATTTGCAAGAATGCTTAAAATATCAGTTGCAGATGATAAAAAAATAAAAGAAATTATGCCTATGATAAATCGAGTATTTGATCGTGGCTTTGAGGGTGAGAAATATGATAATAATATCGATAGAATTAGAAACCTTACAAGTCGAAGAATCACCCATATTATGGAGAATTGGGGTAAGGCGATGCGATTGGTGGAGAGTCGGAGTCATAGCCGCGGTGTAAGATATTGGTTCGGTTTCTGGAAAATATATCATAATATACATAGTATGAAGCGTAGGCGTAAGCATAGATTGATTCGAAGTATATTCTATGCATTTAATACATTTAGTATAAAGTGTCAGGAATATCGAGGGTTTCAATTACGAAGATTTAGACGTATCAAAGTCTCTATGTTCAGACAATGGTTGCTTTATTACATATGGTGCCGTCGATTTAATATGATTTTATGGAAACATAATTTGCGTTTATCTCGTAAAATATTTCTTGCTTTTGCAGAGTTTATATTTTCATCAGATCCGTCTCATCACATTGTTCGTGAAAACCAACGCCGTCGCCGTCTAATTACTAAGAAATATTGCTTCTGGTGTCTACGGCAATACAACATCACAGAGTCAGTATTACTCTCTCAGCGTTACAAAGCTCGCCAAGGACTTATTCTTGCCTCTGCGCGGAGTATGGTTATCACTCCTGTTAGAACTTGTTCTACTTACTTTGATTGTGTGCTCATGTTTCAATTGTTTCATCGACTAAATGACCACGTTGATTTCTCACAACGACTTAATTACTGTGATCACACTTTTGAAAAGATGCATTTAAGGCATGCATTTAGCCGTTGGGTGAGAAGAATTCGCCGTCCACGTGTACCATGGTTACGCTTATTACCATGGGTAGGTCGCACAATGGCCACCAATGGACTCCGTTCTCTTGGAGCTGGGGCCCGGACTCTGCTGGGAATTAGTAGTAATAGAAATAGTAGTGCTGCAAATGATGAGAATTTGAAAAGGAATAATGATGGAGAGGCGCAACGATTAGCGAGAGTCTTGCGTACGCGAATGGCAGCCAAGGATTGGAATATCCAACAAAATCAACAGCTTCAGCGGCAGCAACAGCAACAGCAGCAGATAATAACAGATGAAGTGGAGGAGGGTGATGATGGTGGTGATGATGATGATGATGATGATGGTGATAATTTTGCCGACCCTTCTATTATTGATTACGATGCTGCACCCATGCCCCCTTCCTTCTTTTCACCAGTGCGAATTGAGAGAAGAAATAGAATTGCAATGTCGGCTATTAACTCGGAGGCCAAGTTGCATTTCAAATCCTATTCCAGTATAACCCCCAAAAAATAGTTCATCCTATGTAGATATTATGTTTTTAGAAATATTTACATTTAGTTTATTACTTCGTAGTTAACTTGAAACACGAGAGATTATGAAAATATCCCTCCTATTCTATTATGATTTAATTTAATTCTAGGAGAAAGCGCTTAATTCATATTATTTTTTAGTATTTCTCTGAATAAGAAATTACAAAGAGTACTTTAATGTAGAGTATTCTACTTCGTATATATATATTAATTTACTCTATAGAGATTCTTTAGCGATTTTATGCTTATAAATGGAATTTAATATAGATAAGAATAAAAATAAATCGTTGTTTACACAGAATTAGAAAATAAATTAGCGCTTCGCCTGGGGTAAAGTGCCCCCCTGCCCTCCTATCCGTTCAAGCATCGTTTGTCTGGTTTGTTCAGCCCCAATAGGATCACTATTCGTATTATCTGAAGTATCAACATCCCACGTAGAACTACCAAGAATACTATCTGTATTAACTGAAGTAAGACCAAGTCCATTTATACTACTTAAACTTATACCAGAACCTTCACGGCTAGCAATGCCTTGCAGGAGATCAGAGGGCACTAGGGAATCAATCGAACTAAGTGACAATAAAGCAGCACCAATGTTATCATCACTCTGACTCCGACCTTCATGAGAACCGTAATGACCCGAACTTGGAGCTCTCCCAGTGATTGGTGATGAATTCATCTTCCCCCCTGTTGTTGTTGCTGCTGCTGTTGCTGAAGGTGGCATCTCTTTAGCCATACTTGTAGTAACTGAGGTAAACATAGGCTGGCCGGCCGTCGACATAGCCAGTATGGAGCCTTGCCGCCGTTCGAAGAAAGAATCAGGATTTATATCCGGATTGATCGATAATGTACTATCATCTACATCTAGCTCGAATGAGTCTAAGCTATGCATACGACCTAATTGTCCACCTGGTACACCGTATTTCGATACATATGATGAACTGGAACCGGAACCAGAACCGGAACCGAGACGGAGAGGGGCTGACATTAGTTTTTGGTCATGTTTATCACTACTACTACTATTATTACTACTGTTAGAACCAATCCGTAACTGCTCGGCATACATTAATTTCCGTTGGTTCGCAGCCGCTAACACTGTTGAAACAGATGAGGTCAATGCCTTGACTTTGCTTAACTTAGCATTAAAAAGCTTTTGTTCTGTTGAGGCTCCTACTACTAATGCTTCTTCTCCTCCTCCTCCTTCTTCTTCTTCTTCTTCTTCTTCTTTTGACTTTGATAGCGATCTTGATGCAGATGTGTCATCCAATTCTTTTTTCAAAGACTCTACTAGATCGGTAATACCTCCCATTGCATTATTCATAGTGTCCAGAGCGGTTCGAAGGTCGTTATTTTCCATAACAATGGAAGGGAGTTGTGTTTGAGTAAAACTTAGTTTATACCACATTTCTCTTAATTGTGTGTGAAGGCTGTGAATGTCTTGTATTATTGGCATCGGAACCGCTCCTCCAGCCACCTGACCCACTTGTTTCATAGGGATTGTCATACTTGCCATACTTGGGTTTCCATTTTTCATTAGTATCCCTCCATGGGGGTGAGAGTAAGGGTATTGTGAGTCACCACCACCACCACCTCCACTACCATTTCCAACAGCTTGGCGTTTCGAACTGCCCTGGCCCTGACCCTGATCCTGATCCTTAACCCGACCATGCTTTGTTAGGTTAGATGTATGATGAAGGGTTTGATTACTACCACTAGATGCACCGCCTGATGCTTTCAAATTTACCTTTTTGAATGTAGTAGAACCAGTACCAGTAGGATTATTATTCCCGATAGTAGAAGAAACACCTTTTGGATATGCACTACCAGATGAAGAAGCTGAAGCAGAGGAAGAAGCACCAATGCCTCCTTTAAGTTGGTCGTTTCTTTTCCTTTTGACGTGAACTAATAAATCTTTTCGGCCTCGCAAGAAAAACACATGTTGAAATGATTTGTTCACTGTTTCCTGACCAATTTTATGAAAGTCGTACATATTCAGCTGTCTAACAAAGGATGACAATTGCGTATGCTTGAAATAATTAGGTAATACCCTAGATGTAAATATATCCTCGTCGTGGATCTTTATTATAGTGCCCTCGTCATTCCACCCACAACAATCGTAGTTTTCTTCATCATCGAAGATAGAATACAATTTATAAGAAAAGGTATTTGTTAATTCCTTTTCTTTAGTGCCATTTTCATCTTTGTAATCCATTGAAATGTCATACATCTTTTAAATTATGCCTCAACAGAGTAAAATTTTCGAGCGATTGAGATCCTGTATTAGTGACTGGGTTTTTCATCCGCCTTTTGGACTTTTCCGCCTCTCCTTCCTCTTAAACGGCCTCTTACTCATCCTTATCACAACAAATGTTGAGCTTTGAGTTTCTGTCTTCAAGTGGTTCGGTTCAAGAATTACAAATTTGTTTCTTTTGTGTGATACTTTTCTATTTACTATGTCTCCCATTTCTTTCGTCCCGTAAATCCTGGACAGATCCAATTAGTGCTCAAAAAGTTATTCGTTTGTTACGTTTTTTCATATTTATTCAATTTAGCTTGAATTCATTTCTATTATATTGTTCAATATTCATCGGTGCACCATTATTCTCACCTTACCAATACACACAATACGGTGATACAGGTTCAAGTTGGATATATGGGTTCGGTCGTCCACTATGTGGTCTAATATTTATAAGTTTTGGAGGTATAGCTGATATGCATCCTGGCCCACGATATATTTGTCTATGCGCGTGTTCAGTTCAAATCTTATTTGATGCTTTTAGTGCTTTTCAAGTTGACGATTATATGTTTCAGATTAAAAACAATGAAGCTCCATACAGTGATAAATATAATGGCGATCGTATGCAGGCATATTACTATCGTGATCTTGCTAGCTTTACATGTTCATGTGTATTATTGATGCTTTGTCTGCATTCAATTATTATTTTAGGGTTTGCCAATCCTCCTTTTATTCGTTACCAGCAAGTTGACGGACAAGATCTTGACAGAGTAAGAGTCATGCAGGACGAGGCTTGGAAGCATATTGATAAAAATATAATGAAGCATGAGTTAAAGCCAAAGCCTCGTGTGGCACCATCATTAATAAATGGCGCTAATGCAACGGCAACCCGACAACTATTACCAATAGGTAGTGAGGAGGAGGAACCGTAAACAAGGATGACAGATATAGTATTTGTAACAAGGTACTTGGTATGTAATTTTGATTTGAATGGATAGTTAGATATACTTATATTTATTTACCTCCTTATTTTGTGCTTTATATAAAAACAGTTTTACCCCGAAAAACAAAAAATTAAATTGACTGCAGATCACATTATAGTGCATTTCTCTTTATCGCCTTTACTACCACTATCTTTTCCTGTCCCTTGTGGCGAGCCTGCCTTTTTAGAGAAACCAAAAATATTCTTTTTATCTTTTCCTCCAGCACCTGCTGCTTTATCACCGCCAGGCACGGTACGACCAGGCGGTCGGTATACTTGAGTATGATCAGCGCATATCATAAAATTAACCAAACTCAAAAACGCTTCATCTACTCCATTTGAATCTTTTGCAGACGTCTCAATATACGGAACATTAAAACGTTCAGCAATATCTCGGGCTTTTTTAGCATGTGCTTCTAGATCTTCATACTTTTTCATCGCTTCTTCATACCCTTCACTGCCTTCTTCAGGGTGATGTAAAGCTCTTAAGTCAGTTTTATTACCCACAAGTACTACGCGAATTGAATCAGAAGCGTGATTTATTATATTCTTCATCCAATATGTAATATTCTCTATTGTCTCAGGGTCACTTACATCACATACTAGCATGATACCTTGGGCTCCTCGATAATAAGATGTTGTAATTTTATGAAACTGCTCTTGCCCTGCTGTATCCCATACTTGGATCTGTGTAGCCTCTCCACTTACAACCACCTTCTTTGCCTTGAAATCAACACCAACAGTACTAGATAAGGAAGGATTAAAACTATCAAGAGTCCACCTATATATAAGACTAGTTTTACCAACACCTGAATCGCCTAATAACAATATTTTAAATCGTCGCATAGGAGGATCACTACCAATAGTAGAAGGCATATTAACTTGTGAGGCTCTCTTCTTCTTCTCAAGGTCAGCTGCACGCTTCTCTTCCTCTTCTTCCTTGATTTGTTTTGTATCTTTCGATGGTGTAGCCATCTCTAAACCTTGTTTAAGTGCTTTTACTTCTTTAGTTGTCAGCAAGACACTACGACCTTCAGGTGTAGTTGTTGTTGATGATTTATTTTTATCACTTGATGTTAATGATTGTGGTGATGAATGTTCAGGAACAAATGGAGCAATTGGGATTGAGGAACTCGAATCTGCCTTTCCAGTACTAGAAGGAGGTGTTGCAGTCAACGCGCCAAGGTCTGAATCTACTTCCTCAGCTCGTGGACGATTTTGCCTCCGTGGTTCCTCTGGATTAGGTGCACTGCCTGTGCGATTTACACTAGAAACCAGGCTATCCTCGCCACTTTCATGGAATCTACGCCCTCGACTTCGAGCTTCCATATTTCGACGCAAATGAAAGTCCACCCGGAATTACAATTTCATGTGTTGTGTTGTTTTGTTGTTGAGAGTGATAACACCGCAACACCAGCGAGAATTTAATTCTTTTATGCAGCAGGACTTGAAGATGCACCTTACTGAAGCAGCTGTGACAGAAAATGTGGATGTCCTTCGAGAAATGATCGAGGAATTTAAAGCTCGAGGAAATAATTGGTCCATTGATGAGCAGTCCGATGAGGATAATTTTACTGCTCTCATGCTTGCTGGGAGTTGGGGTCGTGACAAAAGCGTGCGTGTTTTGGTAGATAATGACGCAGATCAGCTGCTACAGGATGAGGATGGTTGGACAGCACTGATGCATGCAGCTCGAAACGATAATCCAAAATGTGTACGTATCCTGGTTGAAAATGATGAAGCGCTTAATATGAGAGACCCGGAAGGTCACTCAGCACTACACTACGCCACTGACAAGGGTAATTATGAATGTGTGCATATTCTAGTTGAAGAGAAAGCATTTCTTAATATGCAAGATTTTGCTGGATGGACTCCGCTCATGCACGCATCAATAAGGGGATTTAAAGATATTGTGAGATTGTTGATTGATAAAAATGCAGCTCTTAACTTACAAGACGAGCAAGGAATGACAGCTCTTATGATGGCAGCCCAAGAAGGTCACATCGAAACCTTCAAAATCCTTCTACAAAACGGCGCAGACCTTAAAATTAGCGACAATTGCGCAAAAACAGCACTGGACTGGGCGAAGGACAATGGGCACTCAGAGATCGTTGACTTAATTAATAATAAATAAATGCCGTCTACCTAATGAATGAATAAATTAGGCTCAGCATTATGTGATTCATTCGTTCATTCATTCGTTCATTCATAAATGCATTTGCTTTTTAAACCACAATCACCATACGTTCTTAACTTGGCTTGTGATCGCGAAAGATGAGTTAATAGTTTCATTTTTATGACATTGATAAAAAAGTTCCTTGTTGACCTAATAGATGAATTATCTAAATTAAACATACATATAAAAAGAAATTAATATACCCACTTCACTTCATTCATTCATCCCAATCGTCATCGATAAAATTCGTATCCGGCTTGACACCACCAGCGAATTCTGGTTTGTAGATATACCCCTTCGCCTCTTTACTCTCTGCTCTACTATTCGCCATGTTTTCATCACGGCCATCTTTGCTCTCGGCTGGTGGTTTCCCTCTTTTATGAGGTGAATCATCCCAGTCATCTTCAACAAAATTTGAATCAGCAGAGACCCCGCCAGCTTGACTGCCATCAAGAGCAATATTCTTTTTAGCAAATGTTGGCCTTGGACCAGTAGGAGGACGAGGAGGCTTACCGCCTTTCTTTGATGTAGGGGATGCAGAATTGGGATTTACTGCTAATGACGTCGCGGTATCCATTCGATGAGCATGAGCACCCGCACCCAGGTTAATATTAATAGGAGTATCGAAATCCCCGTCCTTGTACTCCATCGACAAAGCCCTTTCACGCCCAGGGCCAGTAGTACTAGCAGCGAGAGTCTTTCCATCGGAGTACCCATCAGTACCAGTACCAGTACTAGTGTCTTCATCTATATCGTGGAGGTTAATCTTGCGAACTGCGCCAAGCATTGACTCGACTGAGGGGCGCGCGGGGTTTTTACCCTTATCAGGAGAATCAGTGAAACAACCATCCATGGCAGTGCGGCGATTCGCCACGGGGCGATCAGGGGTCATTGTATTCACTGTAGCAGAACCTGCACTAGACTCGGATCTAGGGGGAGGAGAGGAGCTGCGTGTAGTTGGTGCCTCCGAATCCATAGATTTATATTCACCATCATCCTTTTTATGTTCATCGTCATCATCATGGTAAAACCTAGATTTTCCCGTTTCTGCATTACTTTGTTGATCTCTATTTCTATTTTTCTTTTCAACATGAAGAGACATACTCTCGAGGTCTTCTTCCTCTAATGAGTCCTCGAGACCTATCTCCCGGCGGTGATGTTGACCATTGCCAACAGCCCTGGTCCTATCCCTATCCCTATCCCCATCCTCCCAATCACCTTCCTCGTTCTCAGCAGAACGTATCTCAGTAGTATAATTCACTGATTTCTTCGAATCGATAGGTCCTGCTCCTTTTCCGGGGCTGTCACCATAGCCTATAATACTTGCTCCATAAGGAGTAGCTGCATAAATAGGCTGTTCAAAGGACACACCACGGTCACGACCACCAACACCACCAACGTCATCAAATTTAGATTCGCCAACGCCTTCTTCACTGCTGTTTTCACTCCCACCTCCTCTCCCACTCCTTCGTGCACCGTCAACAGCACCGCTTTTTATTACATTTTCATCTCTACGGATATGCCCATGCAATCGCGAGGTGGATGAATCGCCCCTGTTGAAATTAGAAGTGATGCGATGGTCTTCACGCTCTGAGGCTGGGATGGACATATCCTGTGGCTTACCTCGGGACTCTCTGGACTCTCTATCGTCGCGTTTTGATTCACCCTTCTCTTTCGGCTTAGTAGCATCTTTGACTTTGTCTTTTTTCCCTCTATCTTCTTTACTTTCTCCTCCTCCCGCTCCTTTGTCTTTTGCTCCATTCTTTTTAAAAGGTCTGAATTGTGTTATAAGTTGAGTCCTCGCATTAGGACAAAGGTGACACAAACCTCGAAGCCAGCTCTCTAGTTCTTGAGCAGTCTGAGTACCTAAAACTAAAGTACGACCTGGACTTACGACTGTAAATTCTTGCCCATTATCTTCGATTGAAGTAATATCATCAAGAAATAACCAACCCTTTGCTTCTTTGTCCCGCGGGTGGGTGTAATAGCACAACGCCAATTCACCTTGTCCAGGTGGGCCGATCTGCTGCACTTTGAAGAATCGAGGCGCCTCTTTGCTAAAGAGGCTCATGCCAGACTTCCTCTTCCGCAGCATGCCCTGCATGTCTGCCAAATCAAACTCATGAGATGACATTGCTTGCAATAAAACGCTAAATTCTAAATTAATTCATCAACAACTTTTCTAAAATGTCTTGTTTTGGTGACTGGGACACTTCCAGGCACAGGTCGAGCATATTTTGAGAGCACTAATCACTCGTTTGAGACAAACCCAAACGACAATCCTCTTCGGTTTCTTAGTTTAAATAATTTAAGAACTAAATAACTATGAGATAGAGCTAAAATATAAATCCCCTTCTCGATAAACACAGAAGTTATGGCACATATCTGCCAACACAGCTGCCAGCCGAGCGGAGAGAGAGGGGTCATTCTCTTCCTTTTCATCTCCCATCCCCTCTTTCTCTGTACCAGCTACATTCCATTGGTTATGGTTCCGATTACCACTATCTTGCCCTTGCCCTTGCCCTTGCCCTTGCCCTCGCCCTTGATCTTGTTCTGTTGTTACCTTGCTGATATGGCGGACCAAGGGAGCGAAGGAAATGCCATCTCGGTTCGCTGCCAAGACTTCCATTACAAATGCTTCTAATTGAACGTCTGAAAGAATACCACTGTCACTGCCAATACCACTAGCACTACCAGCTCTACATCCAAAACCAGTGGCATTCGTACCACTACCTGTCAGTAGTAATACTGGCGGTGACATACTGGATTTTGATGCATCGGCATCGACCTTCAGTGCTAATACCTGACGCATGCCACGTGCACTGGGGGCGAGAGGGCGACATATGGTGGGTGGCATGGACCTTTTCTTGCTCACTGTCTTCTTCAACTTCGCAGCCAATGGAAGAGGTAGATTCAAGCTATTGTTAGCGCTAGCATCAGCATCAGCATCAGCATCAGGGCCAGGATCAGGGAAATGATTAGGATTGGCTGAATTGCAAACACTCACTGCTGTTGGTACATTAGTAGCAGTAGCAGTAATAGTAGTAATGGGAGCAGCTGCATTCGAATGAAATCTTGCATTAACAAACATACCACTACTAGTGGTATCTTGAGTCTGAATGGACAGTGAAGCGTCGAAGCGTAACGTTCCTACCCCTAGCCCTAGTGTAGGATAGTGCTGCAGGGGCACCTGGTGGTATACAGAGAATCGCGGTATCACTGGTAGTACTGGTACTGGTACTGATACTGGTACTGGTACTGGTTTACCACGGTTAGGAGTGGGGTTAAATGGCAGAGTGTCACATGGAAAAGCGCACTGATTCGAATGCACAAGTGGTACTGAAGAGGAAGAGGAAGAGGAAGAGGAAGTGGCTGATGCTGATGCTGCCAGTAGTGGTGGTGGTAGTGCGATAATAGAAGGAGCTAAAGCACACTTTTCATCACTACTACCTCCACCTCTTCTACTGTCGCTTAAGTCACCAGGCGGCTCTGAGACTGGGGCTGGAACAGTGGTTAGTGTTGGATCTTGAGACGAAGGGGAAGAGGACGAAGAGCAGTACTCGGGCCTGTATAAACGACCGTGTCCAGACTGTGGTAAGATTGGATCGCCATAGAAGCCAGTCCCCACAAGGGATAGAGCCATGCCGTTACCATTAGATACCCTATCTATACCTATACCTGTAGCTGTACCTGTACCTATACCAGCAGAGCGCCCTCCGTGGGGGTCATCTGGGGAAGGAGGTGTAACGTCCTCATCTTGATGGTGGTCAAATCTCCTACTTTGACCCCCCCCCCCCCCCCCCCCCCCCCCACCCCCACCCCAAACACCCCCACCACCACCACCACCACTACCACCAGCACTAGTAGTAGGATCAGCAGCATCCACTGTGCGCCGAGGTTTGATGGGCAAAAAGTTCCGTCTCAAGAAATCAGTAATCGCCAAACAAAACGCCGGACCAACTGAGGACCGTTTGAAGTCCCCCCATCCTGTTAGTCCCACCAGGTTGTCCTCCGTTACTGGTACATATAGGCATAGTTCGTGGACCTGAGCAGTAGTAAGGACGTTATAAGGGTGTATACCCATGCGGTGTGCTTCTGCTGCTCGTACTGTGTAGAGTAGGGTCTGTAGCTGGCCAGATAAAACACCCCCTGGAGCCAAAGGGTCACTACTACTACTACTACTACTACTACTGCTACTACTACTGCTGCTGCTGCTGCTGCTGCTGCTGGTGCTACTACTGCTACTGCTACTACTGCTACTATCCGGAGGAGGGGCTGGCGCTGGGATAATTGCACTGTTGGGTCGGCCAGCACTAGTATAAGCTAGGCCCCCTTGGCCACCCGCGCGCCTTACCTCGAGAGGGTGATCTTTAGCACGGCTTTCCCATGCATCTCCATCACCATCATCATCACCATCGTCACCAGTAGCAGTAGCAGTAGCAGTACCGGTACCGCCGCACATCTGTTGGTGGATTATGCGGCCTCGATGCTTATCGAGTCGCATAAGCCTTGCTAGAGATTCGTTGGGGACGAGAGTAAATGGAGACTCTATTCCCGGTAAGATCCCGCTGGTGGACCTACTACTACTGCTACTACTGCTAGAAGGAGGTAAACCAGCACTGGAACGACGACGCTCTTCGTCTTGATAACGCAGCATATTCTTACCATGGTCTGTAAGCATGAATGCAGCATATGCAAACCCATTACTAGTACGATTTATCTGTGCCAGAAGGGGGGGGGGTGTGTTGCACGGTAGTGGGCCATCCGTCAGTTGCTTGCCTAGCTCACGCCACCACTCTCGTTGGTGCTTTTGTCCCATCCCAAAGGTTGATAATTGGTCATATTGAGGTACTTTCGCTAGGGTTGCCTTATCGTGTGAGCCACAGAGTATATTCACTGGGATGGTAATACCAAAGCATTGGCCAGTTTCGGCAATCGCACGCAAAAGTTGCAATACTTCTTCCTGTAGATCAATCAGTTCATTGTCGCCCAGCCCCCTCCCCTCCTCTACTGCAGTACCAATGCCATCGCGTTTATTGCGATATTGCTCGACACGTGCATCACAAAGGTCACAGCATTCATATGAATACCCTACTCCACCCGTATTTCTAGCAACAGCACCAACACCAGACTCATATCCTGGGGGTTGTGAAGTGGGCATACAAAGGTCATACTTTTCACCGAAATGTTCTAGAATAAACTTGCGTCTACATACCATATTCAATTCATTTCCATTACTGCTACTACTGCTACTACTAGTAGTAGCAGTGCCTCCAGTAGCGATTGTAGGGGCCAACAGTGCGTAGTTCCGCATCGTTCGTAGCTGTCGATCAAGCAAATCATCAGCCCCTGCACTGTTACCAGGGCCCTGTCTTGGGTTATACGCCGCTCCTTCCTTTCCTTCCTCGTGGGTATTTCCAAGGAAAGGCGCGGTAGTGAAAGAGTTAAAGACGCGTGTATTCACCTGGAATTGCTTCACAACATCACCACTTGAGTACAATAAACAACATAGAGCTTTAGCACCATCTCGACCGGCGCGCCCAGTTTGTTGATAGTAAGCTTCGACACTGCGGGGTAAACCAAAATGAATGACTACACGAATATCAGGTTTATTTATACCCATACCAAATGCTACCGTAGCAACTAGTACGCATAATTGATTACAACTGAACTTTCGATGGGTTTCGGATCTCGCTTGGAGGGTCATTCCAGCGTGATAGAAACCTACAGTAACGCCCGTCATGGCATGACTGCAAGAGATAGCGCTTGCTAGGCGCTCTGCATCTACTTTGGATACTACATAGATAAGAGTAGAGGGAAATGGATGGGTAGGAGTTGATTCTATATCATCATCCTTCTCACCACCATCACCCTCATCCCTCTCCTTATCCTTCCGATTAGGCGAAGCTTGCCAATGCAAGGAACATGGCTCAGATTCTGCACTCAACGGCCGCCACCACTCAGCTCCGACGATTTCTTCAAGCAGAGCTACTGCAGAGTACGCATCCGAACTGGAAGACCCGGCACGAGTTCTCACCAAGTACTTCAAATTAGGACGGTCAAAGGTGGTTTTAGCAACGAGAGGGTCGATAAGGCCGAGATTGCAGATAATATCTGATTGGACGGTGATAGTAGCAGTCGCAGTGAGAGCAATCATAGGTACATTAGTCTCGTCCTGTCTCCTACAAAGAGCACGAATTTCCCCCAGACGACGATATACTGGTCTGAAGTCATGGCCCCATTCTGACACGCAATGAGACTCGTCGATGGCAATGCATACAATACGAACTTTACTTGCCAATTCACGCAATCCTGCATGCCATATCTCTAGCTTTTCAGGTGTCAGGTATAGAACGGAGAATTCTCCCATTCGCGCCTTATATTCATCACTAGCATCACAAGTTCCCCCGATCATGCCCGCTGCTACGCCCATGGCCCTTAGTGAAAGGACTTGATCCTCCATTAAGGAGATTAGAGGGCATATAACAAGGGAACAGGCACGAATTCCCATCTCATGTAGTGCTAACGGAGGACACTGGTAGCAAAGACTCTTGCCTGTCCCTGTGGCCATCACTACGAACCCATCACGACCATTCAATAATGCAGTACATATTTCAAATTGATGAGGTTTGAAGTTAGAATAACCCCAGTACTTCTTCAAGGCTACATGGAGACAATTCGAGATATCTCCCATTTTATATAAATACTATTCAAGTCTTACTATTAAATACCTGGACTGAGGAAAGGAGGAAGGTGAACTTTGATTATAAAAGAGATTTCTAAGTCCGATTCATTATTCAATGTGCAAAACTGTCCTATTATTTAGCTTGAAAGCATACAATAACGCAAATTTGGTCTTTCTTAATAAGAGATTTATATTTTATCCAGTTTTCTATTTTGTATGGCCAGGATGGGCAATGTTTTCTCGATGATATAAAAAACAGAAATAATTGAGCAATCATGTTCCTAATAATTATTGTGATTTTTTGCTTGTTCGCCCATGTTGAGGGGTGTGTTAGTGGCTCTTGCACTAGTGGGATGTGCAGTGATATCCCATCAAATAATCAATATTACTTGACCTCTTTCTGTGACTCCTCTGTTGCATGTGGTTCATTCTCAGGTAATTGCAACGAATATTATATGGCCGATTACATGCGTTTCGGCTGCAATTCCATCGTGAGCTGCTGTGTTGGTAGTGATTGTCTCAACCTTAAAGTGATTGACGGAGGACCAGGTTGCTCTGTTGAAGATTCTGCTCATAAACAAATTGTTGATGCATCGTACTCAACTTGTAAGCATTTTACAGGATACAACGACTGTGGATGGTCAGACAAATTCGTGGTTACTTGCAAGAAGACTAGCGCGAGCTTTGCTGATTTGGATGCATTCGATGAGGACGGCACTGGTACTTTCAAAGGCGACAAACAGTCATATGTGCCTTTTGAGATGCCTTCTCCTCATGGTGGCCCGTTTAAGACCCGTCTAGGACCTTGCTCGTACAACCAGACATTCGCGTCTCTCTCTGGACGCCCTCTGTGTGGACTTGATTACGATGTCAACTTCGAAGCTCTGTAAAAATGTCAAATGTGTATATTCCAATCATCGTTTTTTTTCTTTATGGTTTCAATACTAACTTTACTGTACTGTATGTTTTTATGTGTGCTTAAATGCAATGTAAGTATTTTTGTTAGAAATTATTTCTGGAAATTCCATGAATTGTAACTACAGTGATGTACCGAAGTATTTAATTACCTCGAAGTAGTTAACTTTTAAAAGGAGAATTCTATTTTCGTCATCACTAAAATCTTCCTCACTTTCATCTCTTTCGGCGACTCGAATATTTTGATTATATTAACTACGATTCTATCGCGCAGTAATCAAAAATTGTTAATAAGGGAGCTCCAAACGGCAATGTTCGTTTCGTTTGTTTACTTCGTACTTCGAAGTACTGAAGTATGATACTAATTATTGGGAATTGAGCGCGAGCAGAGGAGGAGGGTGGATCT
>JACKZZ010023559.1_pt1 | contig 118811 bp, 119 predicted proteins | sample 8027871 | NCBI WGS metagenome assembly JACKZZ01 (sample SAMN15724774, study PRJNA655200) | protist metagenome | isolation source: fluorescence activated cell sorting (FACS) single amplified genomes of... | place: USA: West Boothbay Harbor, Gulf of Maine | collected 2000-07-19
AGCCAATCATTATTTTGCCCAGGCTCTCCTTGAATACATGGCCCTGACAGAGAGCAAACAAGTTGCCATGGTTCATTGTTCCATTGTACTTGGTCTCCACTGGTGTAAGTGACTGTGTTGGACCATAAACCTTTCCATGTGCTCTCTGCTTTTTCACCTTGAATACCTTGAGCCCCTGTAGCCCCAGTATCACCTTTTTCTCCTTGAATACCTTGAGCACCAGTTTCACCTAGTTTGTGCCAGTCACTCGTGTCCGTTCCGGGCTCACCATGCCTGCATGTCTGTCCAAGTCTGCAAATAAATGTCCATGTAAAGCCATTGTGTTTAACCGTATCACCTTCTTGATATTGAATCGTTTCAATGTATTGCCCTTGAAAACTCGATCTTCCTTGTGCCCCAGTCGCACCTGTGACGCCGTTTGTGCCATTGATACCAGCTATACCCCGTGCACCGGTAGAACCTGTGGCACCAGTTGCACCAGTAGCACCTGTGGGGCCTGTACTTCCAGTAGGACCTGTGACGCCGTCCGTACCATTGATACCAGCTACGCCCCGTGCTCCGGTAGCCCCCGTAGCGCCGTCCGTACCATTGATAGCTATGCCTCGTGCACCGGTAGAACCAGTGGCACCAGTAGCACCAGTTGCGCCGTCGGTTCCGTTGATACCAGCTATACCTCGTGCCCCAGTCGCACCAGTGTTTCCGGTTGCCCCAGTAGCACCTGTATCGCCTCTTGGAGTGTAGTCACCGTACCATACGGTGTGGTGTTCAATGAGACCGTTTGGTAAGTGATAATCGTGCGTCGCTGCGTCCTTGTCCCAAGTGTTTCCATCGTCGTTCCAGTAGTAAGGGCAGCTGTCTTTGTTGTGTGTGATGCAGTCTGTGCAGTTGCCACTGAATACGGTTTCGCATGCAGTAAAGCCAACAAATGTTTCAACGCTGACAACGGAGTTGACAAGGCATCTGTGAGAAAAACTATTTAGGTTGTATGCAAAGGTAACATAGTTGTGTTCTGTTGCAAACTGTTGGCAAGCTTCGGCAGTCATGGCCCAGTACCAGGTGCCGCCTGCATTTTGGCAACTAGCTGGTGTGCCATCGTTGTAGCCAGATTCTGCATCGACGCTACATGTTCCGCCGTAGTCGTAGTCTGTAATAGATTTATCAACTTGGCATGTTTCACGCCATGTTTGTTCACAGGCACCAGTTTCACACTCATGCCTTGTAACAAAGAGTCCGTTGGAGCACGGAGCTGTCCACGTAGCTGAGTTGCAGGTATGCCTGTCGCATTTGTAGATGGTTGTACTATTGCTCGGGCTGCTGTACCTAGCACAGGATGCTTCTGCATAAAGTGGATAGACGCCGTCAATGTAAACCGGAACGCAAATAGAGTGTCCTAGTTGTAGTAGACTAAGAAATATTATAATAGGTAGTACATCTATGTGCATTCATAAATCTTAACACTATGGTTTATTTAGTATATACTCGCAGTTTTTACTTCTAGTCGCTTTTGTCGTCATCAAAAGGATTGCCTTTGTTATCTGTTGGTTGATTGTAAGCGTTGCGTCTACGAAGTGATGGTGGTTGAACTGTCTTCGGATCGATTTTAACCTGTGACAAGTGTATTAGTTGTGGTTTTTGCAGTTCAGGCCATTCTTGTTGTAACCACTGGTCTTTTGTTAGTGTCGTGGAAGGTGTTGAAGGGTTTGCATCACGGAAAGCTTGGTTAACTTTTTCTTGTAAAGTAGACATGATAATATGTATTATTAAATATCTTAAGTTATTATATACGCTAAACTACCACAAGTTTTGTGGTTTTGGTCGATTTAAAAAACTTTGGTGTAAACGTTGTGCTGCACCAACACCGTTTCCTTTGTTGCTTTTGTAAGCATTTAAAAGACTTTCATTAATATTCGTCCTTGGTTTGATGCGTGAGGAGGAGCCTTTTACATTAAATGCATATGGATTGTGTGTTTGTTTGACTGCTTGGCTGATAACCTTGGCTGCGTTTTCTTGCACTGGCGCTGCACGTTTTTTGGATGCCTTTTCCACAATTTGTTGCGGTGCATTGGTACTTTGTTTAATCAAGGTTTGGAATTTTAATTCAAGTTCTTTGTCTTTCAAGTTATTTTCTGTCTCCTTTAATTTAATAGCTTGCTCCTTGTACTTTTTGGATGCTCTTGCAACAATTTCCATGACACGGTTCATTCGTGTTGGGTCGTGCTGAATCAATGGTTCTACATCGTTTTGTAAATTTTCTTCGTTACCAACCAAATCGTTGATATGCTCAATAAAGGTTTGCATCAATGCTTTTCCTTTTGCTGCATCTTCCAATGCTTTCTTTTCTTTCTCCGCAGTTAATTTTTGATTGTGGTCTTTTAATTGTGCTTCTAGCGTAGCAATTTTTTCTTGCTGGCCTTTTTCTTTCTCAATTAAATCTGCAAATTGTTTGTAGACTTGCTCACTCAACTCTTTGCCAGTTGGCTCTGTGCTTGATCCGCTTGGAGCTGGAGTTTCGACTTGTGGTGGTTGTTGTTCTTGTGTGGTTTGTTCGGTAACTGCTGACATCTTGTGTTTACTTGTTGCTTGCTCGATGACAGGTTTATAGGTAACTTTATTTGTTTCCTTGTTTGTGTCACGGTGCTTGTTGCTGGTCCAAATAATATTGCAGTTCTGGCGTCTTGGCTCCGTGCACAGCGAGACTTCCACAGGAACCTTTTCCGTCTTTCCATCCGGATACTCTCGGTGAATATGACTTAGGCTAAGCCCCGTGTAGTAGGGCGTGCCTTGCTTTCGTTTCTGAATCGCATGCTTTGCAAAGGTGCCTTCGATGGAGTTTTCATTGATGGCACCAAACACCCAAAACTGACCATCGTCGTCCTGCCACGATTTTTCAATCGTGCCAACTTTTAACTTTTCATTGTGCTCCAGTTGAATTGGAATCCCAGACAAATTTAAACTTGCACGCTCTTCCTTTGAAAATCGAAACGACTTTGCGTTGTCATTTGCATCTTCCTTTATGTTTAAGACTTTCCCGGTAAAGTATACGTTTTTGTTCTTTTGACGATTCATTTGTTTACAGGTTATCATCAATTATATAGTCTTTCCATTAAATTCTCCATTTATGAAAAGGATCCTTTTTTTGTGCCACTCGTTGCAAAATATCTAAAAACTTCGATCGATAGTTGAGGTAGAGCTTCAAGACGAGGCTTAGCAGGAGGCATAGCGAGGCAAACATAGTGAGACTTAACATTTTTAGAACTATATATATCATAACAAACTTATATAACTTAAGCAAATGATACGAGAATCACGTAGCATGGCCGTCCCGCTCCTAGTTGGAGCCCTCTTTTTACTACTACTTTTACCATTCTTTGCAACGGAAACAAAAACGTTTATGCACTTTCTTGCCTATGCAGCAATGATTCTGCCATTCTTACAAGCTGTGCGTCTAAGCAAGTACCAGTTTCTTAGCCTTATCTTAGTATCTTCTATCATTCACATTGTTAGTGACGCCTGCAGTGAACTTGATGCATGTGTTGCTGCTTACGAGGAAGCAAAATGGGATAGTATCGATAAGTACTTTACCAACTACGCGATGACGCACCTGCTTTTTGTCGTTGCATTCAATCTTTCGGCCGTAGAGATAGCGGTGCCAATCCTTGTGTTTATCTCGTTGCTTAGCGTCAACCTAGGCTTCCAAAGTTTATTTCTTATATTGATTGGCTTGATCTGCTTAGTCAACGGACTATTAAAATTGCAAGAATACTACTTACCAGACTTGATGGCTTTTGCAATTACTTTTTTAGTTGCTGGAATATTTTATTTTTTGGGCATTGAAAAGCGCTTTTTTGTGTTCTTTTATGCGTTGAGTTTTGCATTTGCTACATCAGTAAAAAAGGACCAGCAACATTTTATTACATTCCAATTAGTACCAGGGTATTCAAAAACGGAACGACACGATTTAATTTAAACCTTAATTATTTTTTTAAACACATTCTCAAATATCCATGCCTTTATCAACCGTTCCTTATCTTCTTGCTTGTACTTGGCATTCTTACTTAAATTATCTTTCACAAACATTGGCTGATGGTTCTTAAACCAAAAGCAGTATTTTTGCTCGAGTGGATCAAGCAAATTAAATGCCGCACATGGAACTCGATGATCAATGTGCCATTTGTCTCTATTCTCCCACGTCATACCATTAACAAACTGCTTTTCGATGTAGCTTTGAAAAAAGGCTGACGTGCAGCCTAGGAGTTTTATCGTACCTATTGATTTGTTTGCACCTTTGGCCTTCATAGCAGGTTTACACGGCATCTCAAACGGCACATGATTGCGAACGCTGGATCCTCACGTCGGCGCTTTCGAAGATATGCACTTTTTTTTCCATTATCTCTTCGTTTTCTCTCACTTTTTCTCGAGTATGCTCGTGTTCGTTTCCTGCCATGCTCCGTACTCATCTGCTTCTTATAAGCTGTCGCTGCGCATTCTTTGCACCTGCTTCCAAGGCCATCCCATTTTCCCTTGCTTTTAAAAAACTCCTTCAACACTTTCCATTGATCGCATCCTAAGCAGTGCTTTTCTTCTAAGGCACCTTGGAATCGGTGCTCAGCTACAAGCATAGGCTTCATGCCTAGTTTCCGTCTGCGTTTTGTTTGATCGATCACATCGCATACCTTGCACCTGCTTCGAAGGCCATCCCATTTTTGCTTGTGTTTATGAAACTCCTTTAACACTTTCCAATCATCGCATTTTGAGCAGTATTTTTCTTCTAACTCACCTTGGAATCGGTGCTGAACTCGGGACCCAGGCATAATTGATTAAAAGACTAGTATATTATGTTTCATTTGCAATTATATAATGATAACAAATAATAACTACGATCAACTCTGTGACCTCTTGCAGAATTTATACGTTGAAGAACCTATGTTTCCTCGGTTCAACAACCGTTCTCGGCGTGGGCAACTAGATCAAATCCTTGACTACAGCACGGCGTATGGTGCAGATCGCGACGATCGAGCAACTAAAATGAAAAGGGGTGTGGTGTCGCGGACGGTTAGACCCGACGAAGATCCAGAAAATCCAAGGCAGTGGATAAACAAGTACGTCAACAAAGCTTCGCTACGGAGAGTAATCAATGAAAGGAATGGCATTGTGATTGTGCGATCGCAAAAATTCAATGTACGAAGCAGACCTAATAATGAGTTATTTAAAGGTATACGCTTGAATCGTCAAGGTTTCAATGGTATCTATAATTACTATGTAAAAGTTGAAAATGATAGGTGTATCAACTGCAGTTGTCCTGACAGACTAGAGAGAAACGTGGAATGCAAACATATGAAGCTGGTCACAGAAACCATCCGCGAGCAGCGAGCGTCAGCAATCACTAGGCGTTTACGGCGCTTAGACATTGATTCAAGAAACGTACGACGTCGAACACGCAGAAGACCACGTAATGCAAGTAACCGTATATCAACAAGAAACAGGCTATTTCAACAATGACAACCTTACGCACCATTTTTGAATATGAAAACGCAGAGCTAGCTCTCTATGCTTCTTTGCTAGGCGCCGTCCTAAGCACGGTGGCTACGATCCCGCAGGCCTGGAAAGCAAGCCGTGGCTCCACCGCTGACTTGCACCTTGCAACGTTTGTTGCACACTTTATTAGTGCAATCGTCTGGGCGTTCTACGGTTTTTTGATTAAAGGCTGGATATTGTTTTTTGAGTGCGTCATTGTGTCTATATTAAACTTCTATGTGTGTCTATGTATCGTTCGTGAAAGATGTGCAAGCTGCCACGTGAAATAGTCGATTTAATTATTGATTATGTGATAGACATGCCTGACTTTTTGAGCATGCGGCTCTGGAACAAGCAGTTTTCAAGGGACTGCTTAGCTTACTGGCACCGCTTGGACTATGCGTTTCGGCAACCAAGGGCAACCATGATACAAGTAAACCGTTGCATGTTTTGCCAGAAAGAAGGTGAGATGAAGCAGAGCCAAGTCTTGAAGGATGCGTTTCCAAGACGAATCTTTGTGCACTGCAATAGTGTGCAGTGCTGCCACGCCACGGTACAATCCATGAAACAGGTGATCTGCGAAGTCGATGAGTGCCGTATTGTGCAAAATTGGGAAAACTTTTTGCCAACGAAGATTACGATACGACGCAGCTCTGGGAAAACGCAAGAAGCAACACCGTTTCCCTTTTACCTGTTTTTGCTAAACAACAAAGCACTGGTACGTGCAGATTTCGTGGACAATAACATGGAGCTGTGCAAACTGGTTGCTTATGAGGCATTTAAAATAGAAGAACCAAAAGTAATTATATTTTAACTATATTTTAAATTTAGTATTTTAACTATATCTTGTATGCCCTAGAGAGTTACATCATGTTTACAGACACTGATGTTTTTCTCAAACAGATAATCATAGAAGATGCTTCACCAAGTGCTTCACCAAGTGAAGCGGACACTGTTGATGATACGGTAGAACTAGTAATTGTGCCACAACTTCGTGAACGATTCAAGTCGCTTTTGCGAGAGGCAATGAATGCTAATTGGGGTGAAAATTGCTTTGATGAGTTGGTAAAGGGCTTTAAGAATAAGGTCAAAGACACATATTATGAGTCTTTTAAAGGTGTTCGTCCAAGTAATGATGACACATTTATCTTAAAAAATGTTTGGAATTTCTTGTATGAGAAGAATAGAAAGAGAAAACAAGCTGATAAGTCTTTTATTAATCCATTACCTAATAATGATATTACAACTAACACTAGTCCTGCAAAAGATGACACAGAATACAATTTGAAAACAAAAGAAGGCATAATGGAAGCAATAGGGAAAAAATTAAAATGCAAAGATATAAACCAGCCATGGCCGGGAGCTGGGCAGAAGACTCGGACACGCGGCACTGGACGAGGTAAAGGTAAACGAAAACCAAGTAAGCAAAAAGGCAAAAAGGAACAAAAACAACCTAACACAAAAGAGAAACAAGTAGAGGATAAAGAACAGGAAGAAAAACAAAAGTTACTAGTTAAATTTGATAGAAAAAGACGAACTAAGAAAACAACACTTTTTTTGCCATCGTTAAAATTTGACTCTATTGAAAACAATGATTTTGATGGGTTCATGGAAGTAAACGTAGTTGGCAATACACAACAAATTCCTACAAAATTTAATTATCTCGATGGTGAAAAATATATAGTTGGGGAAGACGACTATATTTTGTTACACAATGAATCAATTAAATTAAAAAAAAGAAAAAAGAAAGACTTAGGGTTTACGATTAAAGATAGTAAAATTGAGTTTGAAGATAATATACAACTTGATGTTACACAATACATGGATAAATCTGGTGTGTTTTATTTCAAAGAAGACAACAACACATTCAACGAATATAAACAAACGAAGGACACAAAAAAATATGTTTTTTTAAAAGATGTAACATTAAATCCAGAACAAACGTTTGCAGTAGATAAGATAGAAGACAACATGCTTATTTTTCATGATCCAGGTGTCGGTAAAACTATTAATGCTTTGGCTGTTGCTGCTATGACTATTAACAAGGAGAAAGACAAAGACAAAAACTATCAAATTCATATTATTGCACCTTCAAAACTTATACTTGAACAGTGGAAAAACGAGTTTAAGCTTAAATTAAAAGAAAACATAAAAAATCGTGTTTATTTAACATTGCAGACACATAAAGCATTCGATTTAGTTTGCAAGGATGGTGAGACATACGACACTTTCTATAACAAATGCGAAGAAATATTTCCTAAAATGTACACAAATAACATAACTAATATAATTAAAAACAAAATGAATGAAGAACAAAATGAGGAAGACAAAAAATACAAAAAAATGTTTGATGATATACAGCTCAAGTGGATGAAAGGGTTATTTTCAGAGACAGCAGATTCTGGGATTACTAATTATGATGTCAGTTACTATTCTTTTGGGACTAAATTTAAACAATTGTTACTAAAGTTAAACGACACATTAGAGTTAAACGAAACGGGTGATGATAATGAAACTATAGCAGGGAGTATCTTTGCAACATATTTTTTTGACACTAATTTTTATAAATCATTTTTTAGATCTTTTTGGCGAAATAGTATTGTCTTTGACAGTCAAGGTAATATTCATATTTTTGCTTCTGTTGCGATGCGTGATGATATTTTCAAGCAACACGAGGAAAACAACGGTGAATTATCAATTGATATGTTTCGACCTTTTAATTCTAATGAAGAAAAGCACATAAAAGACGAAATACAGGAAATGACAAAAAAGTTGAAAGGTACAACAAATTATAAACCTATAAGAAAATATATTGAAACAAACGAAAATTCATCTTATGTATATTATGATCGTTTTGACTTTGGAAGTATCAAAGAGTTTGTTTTAAACGATAAAACGGACGACTTTATAAAAGAAAACAAGATAGAAGAGGATTATAAAACATTTCCTTTAATTGGAAAACAAACTATCTTTATTGTAGACGAGTCGCATCAACTTGTTTCGGACAATGCATTGAAAACACAGATGCGGCACCTATCAGACTTTTCGAGATCGACAAAAGCTAGTATATTTTGCTCAGCAACACCTGTAAGTAGTGCTAAGGAACCGGAAAAGCAATTGTTACATTATGGGAAATTGTTAAATAATATTTCAATAAATTATGAAACTGCTAGTGAAGATAACAATAACACATTATTTACCGCATTAGATCTGTTGCAGAATAAAGTAACAGGTAAAAAAAAAGTAAGTGATTCAACAAAACAAAAATTGAAAATATTTAGTATACTAAATCGTTTAGAAAATAAAACACTCGGATTGTCACGATTAAAACAATACTTATATCGATACCTAATGAATGATTTTTTTCGATTTTTTGATAGTGTTAGCACAGTTGTTGCATCTTCATCTTCAAAATGGAAAATTGATGATAACACACAAGGATTCACAGATGACACATTTCAATCAAAAAATACGGCAAATACAAAAACGTTTACGGACAAAAACGCTGATTACGCAAAACAACAAATTTTGTTTTTTAAGTTGCAGGAAATCTACGAAGTGGATAAGACTACAAGTAAACTTTACCCAAAGTTTCAGATGAAAGAAGTCATGTTTGGTTTAAAAAAGTACACAAACAAAAACAAACGATTTGGCACAATTAGACAGATAACAAACAATGACAAAAATGTTACGAAAGCAACGTATAAAAAGCAAGATCAAATTGACAATTTTCCTTGGCAAGATGATACGACTCATTACTGTTTTCCTAAACAAAACAACGACAAGAGTAATACAGAAGTTATTAATTTTGAAGAAAATGTAAATCAAGATACCTTAAAAATATTCAACAAGAAAGGTGTTATAAATCCATTTATTTTTGTACCGGATTTAGTAGTGTCAAAAGTAAAGTTTATGGTAGAAGACGCACTGAAGAAAATATTAACAAAAAGCAAAAATGTAATGATTTACGCGTTTGAAAAAACCCAAAATGATTATCACCTTGAGATATTAAAGATGTATGGTGTGACTTTCATAGATGTAAAAAATAACTTACAAGAAACTATTGTCGCATTCTTAGGAACAAATGATGTAACAGATGATGCAATGAAAAAGCAATATCGGCGAAGTATTACAAGAAAGATAACTCGTAAATATGAAACATGGCTAGGTGACGAATTTTCAGATTCGGAAAAGGAGGCACGTAGGACAGTAATGAAAAACAAAGAAGAAACGTTTAGAACGAACATATTATACGAAGCAAACGTTAAAGATAAAAATATAAAAAGTGACTTAGAGGTTCTTTTAAAACAAACAGCACAAAATGATAACAACAAAGATAAATTCTGGTTAGAGCAACTACTAGGCAGTGATCCAACGCATGTGTTTGTAGCAAATATTTTATACGGTGGACTAGATAGGGAAAAAAGAGTAGTTGTCCAACAGCTTTTCAACCTTGGAATAACTGATATTTGCTTACTATCTAAAGCAGGTGCCGAAGGTACAGATTTTAAAAGCACAAGGGAATCAGAAATGTATGTTTGTTCTACAGACAACAGGGCTGTTGCTGCTGATATTATACAATTTAGAGGCAGATTGAATAGATTTAAGTCTCATGATGTTTGCCCAGAACAATTTAGACAAGTTACTTACAATCGTATTTGTTTGTTTAATGATATAAAACTGGAAGATACTGTTCAACAAACAAAGCGAATGTCACGATTTTTTTACTACAAAGTTCCACGAAATAATTATAAAATTTTTTTTCATGGAGATCACAAACAGAGTGCAAACACATCTGCACCTGTGATGAAAATATGCCCTTTTTGTTATATCAACCCCACGAAAGATCCTAAATCTCAAACGTTTGAGCTTGATAATGATAACAAGTGTAAACTATGTGGAGCGACCAGTAGCAAACCTTTGTATTATCTTGATCCTCCATCTAAATCTGTAACATTGGGTTCTGGAAACCCGAACATAGTACCTGAAATGAATGATGATTTTGCCAAATATGAAAACTTATTATATCGTTTTCAGCGTGACACATTGTTAGAGTTACTGCTAAAAACACAAAGTGTTGAGTTTTTAAATTTTGCAAGTCGGGAGACACCAAATAACAATGAAAGAAGTATTATGGTTGTAAATAAAGAAAACAAATTTACATTTATAAAAAATATAAGTTACAAAGAGTCTAGTAAGAAAGTGACGTACGTAAAGTCTAAGCAAGGAGCTAAGCCAGGAGCTAAGCGAGGAGCTAAGCGAGGAGCTAAGCCAGTAGCTAAGCCAGGAGCTGTTAATATGACAAATGAAGATACAAATACGCAAGGAGATACGGAAGAAGAAAGCGGCAAGGAAGGAAGCGCATACGAAGAGGAAAACAGCGAAGAAGAAAGTAGTAGTGAAGATGCCGATGGGGAAGACGATGGGGAAGAACAGCAACCTTTCAAAATAAATGCAAAAGTTACACTTAAGGAAAGTATAAAAATACCAATAAACAAAGACAAAAAAATTATAAAGATTTCTGTAAAAAAAGGTACTACAGGCACTGTTACAGACTATGATAACGATGGATCACCTGTGGTTGAATTTGAAATAACACAAAATAACACAAAAAATATATATAAAGATTCAGTTGATGCATCTGCTTTGGAATTAAATAATGATACAAACGAAGAAGAAGAAAGCGGCAAGGAAGGAAGCGCATACGAAGAGGAAAACAGCGAAGAAGAAAGTAGTAGTGAAGATGCCGATGGGGAAGACGATGGGGAAGAAAGCAGCGAAGACGAAAGCAGTGAAGAAGAAGAAAGTAGCAAAAAAGAAACAGCGAACAAGAAGAAAACAGCGAACAAGAAGAAAACAGTGAACAAGAAGAAACCAGCGAACAAGAAGAAGAGAGCGAAGAAAGCGAAGGAAACAGAAAAAGACACAGGACGTCCTAAGCGAAACAGAAAAAAGGTAGACTATAAAAAAATGGAGGAAGGTAACTTTGATTCTGACGATGACTTACTAAACGAGCCAGTCGATTCGATCGTAGCAACATATCCTTACTTGTCGTTAGAATAGTTTAGCGGTGTTTTAAACTCCGACAGGTGCCTAGCTGCTGGCTTGGCTCGTGGCTTGGCTTCGTTGCTTAGCTGCTCTTTGTTGATTTCTCGCATGATCGTGCGCTCGAGTTGGTGCACGTAGTTGAGTGTTGTTTTAAAATCGGTTTGTTTATGTATTTCTTGGAAGGTTTCCAAGTTGTTTTTAATTTTTACTAGTACGTCTTGTAGTTGCAATAGATTCATCTTAATTGTTTCTTTACATAGTCCTATATACGGCGCTCTCAAATGTTTCAAAACACGATGTTGGCAAATTTATTTTGGGTTATTTTATTCGGTGGCATCTCGGTGCTAATCTCCTACTATGTCTTGATGCAAGAGGACGACGTATCCAAGCTTTGGGCCGGCTTGCAAGGTACAATCTACTACGCTTGGCTTGCTTCGATGTGCTTGACAATACTATCCTATTTCTACCTATTCTATAGCTTTGTATGGGCAGACGACGATGCAAAAATCTTTACTTGGATGCTACGAGACACGGAGCCCTTCCTGTGCGCCTGCTACACCTTGTTTTTAGGCTCGGCATCCCAGTACGCTTACATTGCAATCACGGACATACGAAAGCGCGAGCGCTCCTTTATGTTGCTTGCAAATCTCTGGTTGACTGCCTTGATGTCGTTGTTGATTGGTAGCTGTGCAGTGGCATTGAACAACGTCAGTGGCACGATGAACGTCCTAAGTATCGTTACAGGACTTATGTTTGCACTGCACCATGTAGCCTTTGATGCTATATACTGGTACCAAAGTTTTGATCCTGAATACAATCAGATAGTCTAAAGAATGAGTCTCTGGTCCGATTTCCAAACGTCTAGCAAGACGTCGCAGCGGGACGACGTTGAATCATGCACAGCGGTGTTGCTGCAAGAGTGTCGCTGCCACACAATAAAGGAAGAGGGTTGGCACTTGGTCGAAGGTAGGCTGCACTTTTTGAACGAAAAAATGTCTCACTTTTGTCATCGATGGTGCTCCAATCATCCTCATTGGTGCACGGAGCAAAACATTGTGACGCGCGTGTCCAACATCTACATGAACCATCGTGGTGACATTCATGTATGCTCGGACTCCTGTGACTCTGAAAAGGTATTCACGGATGGTTTTTTAACTTGCACCATCTCTGGCATCCGTTATGCAAAGCCAAAGTATGTAAATACCTATCAGTCCAACCATGAGTACCATCGGACATCTAGCACCGTCGTGCGTGTGCAGCAGCATCATTTAAAAAATATTGCCTACGACGTCCTGTTTCGGCTCTTGTTTTCAGAGAAACGCTTTGAAGCGGAGAAAAAAAAATTGTTTGACGTGCAGAAAGATGTAAAAAAAAATTGGGTAAAGATGAAACGTAGTTATGACAAGTCAAAAAGTGTTGTTAATGTCCTCAGCATGATCAATGAAGCACATGCTATACTCAATCGTCGAATCTCACGAATATTTCTAATACCACCAGAAGACATACAAAAAATTATTTGCAACTTTTACAGAGACCGTGTAAATGACATTTGTTTGAAATTAAAGTACTTGACGCCGCACAATGTAAATTACCATGGCAGCGCGCTAGAAGCATTCATCACTGCAATCCTCTTTATCATGCGCCAGGGTTTGCGAATGAACAACGTAGAGATCATATCCAAAGATTACTACCTAGAGTCTGCACTGCCTGAGGCAAACTCCTTAGATGTCTACAAAATACAAAAGACAAACTTCACAAACTGCCGCAATGCTATACAAGCAGCAATACGCGATGCACTGCACGTACACTACATCAATCCACATATGCTGGTAGTCAGTAGCTACCATGGCGAGTAAAAACATTTAAAAAACTATAAAGTATATGTAAATGTTATATAAAATGCCTGTTATATTTTACGGAACTTTAGAGAAAAAAAAAGATTACAGTGATTTTTTTTATGATGGATATTATCCAGACTTTAAAACATTTATAAGAAACACATTTGGTGAAAGCAAAAGTATAACTTTTTTTGGTAATGGACAAAAAGAAGAAACGTTTGGATACGATACGGTACATGTTGAAGGTGACATTTCCATGGTATTTTTATCATTTACAAAAGAAAACAAAGAAACAGTCCCATACTCTTGCTCTGGTCTAATAACATGGACAAATCGTTTACTACGTCTTGCATTTTACCGTGTAGATTATAAAGTAGATAACAAAGTACCCATACCCAATAATCTCTCACTACCTAAACATTACAAAAGAATCACATTAAAGAAAGGTTCTGTTATTTACAGACAAGCAAAGAAGATAGAAGACCCCCAAAAAGAGTCTGCATTTTTTTCGGATGATATAAATTATCCCTTTAAGACAGTTGCTACTGCTCAATTATCAAATGCCGGAGATGACACGGCTGGTATTTACAAATATAAATTAAAAAGAGATATCAATCTCGTATATTTTAATGAATCGTGGAGATGTGATGTTTATGTAAAACAAAATAAGGTGACAGCGAAAGAGACAGTTTTGGAGAACATGTTAAAATATGGTGGTGGAATAGATAATTGTGCAGCAAACTCTAGATTAGAAAATGATTTTTTAGCAGCGTGTACTAAAGAAGGATTAGATGGATTTAAAGCAGCAGTGGCACAAGATCAGCCCGCGTTTGGAAGAAGAAGAGAGAATAATTTTAAAAACGCAAAAAATGTTCGTTATGAAATTATGTTATCTCTACCATTTGAAAAATTAGAAAAATTAGTAAATGATCCAATTTGGGTTTCTGAAGATAGACCAGTGAACAAAAAACGAAAAATCTCCTTATTATTATTTTAAGGTAATAAAAACAAATTAACGTGTATGTGGTCGCTTTACTTTTACATAGTATACCGTGTTTTGCTCTCTATTCTTTGCTAGCTCTCTTAGCTCCTCGTGAGTGTACCAACGTGTTGTCACGACGCCAGGCTTCCCATCACAAGTATCAAAATCATGCTCCTCTGTTGTCTTGCATGTTGGGCAGATATCCATAGTCTTCTTTTTACTTAAACTTTCCTATATAGGTAATTAGTCAAATGACTAGATAGAAAATGGGATGCAAAATCTCGATTAACTTGAAAGAACGCTTAAGTCCAAAGCCAAAACGCAAGTCGTCAGACAGTGCAACATCACCTATCGTAAATCTCATGCCAAAATCAATCGACGAGACGGTTGTAGTAAATTTAGATGAAGACGATGAGTATATTTAGTATACTGGTGGTTTATCAAAATGGGACAGTGTGCAACGGTAACAATTAGCAAAGCAGCAGTCGAGCCTAGCTCTTCCAGTATTAGCATGCTAAATGGGCAGGAGGAGGACGAGGAGGAAGAGGAGGAAGACGAGGAGGAGGAGGATCCATGCCAAGGGTGTCTTTGTGAGGGCTGTAAATGTTGTAAAGGTTTAGTCGCTTGTCTTACAAAAATAGGATTATGTTTACTTTAAAAGTGGTTGCTTAAGACCATCATCGTTTCTGGCAGCGAGTCGGTATCACTTTCCATGTCGAAGAACGTGTCTTCGGCAAAGATATTGTCCTCTGGCAGTGGCTGCCGAAAGGTCTGCATGGCATCGCGGCATAGGTCCGGCATGTGCCCGATGCCAAGCCGCATGCCTAGCAGGTACACTGCTTTCAAGTCAACGAGCTCTTGCAAATTTTCTGGATGCATTAAAAAAAAGATCAGCTCATAGAATGTATCGCGTTTTACTTTAAAATTTTTAATAACCTGCTGTAGCTGTGTTGCTAGATCTTTCTTTTCATTGTTGCAAAAAGCTTTGAGACCAAGTAAGTAGCAAAACGGTTGCGCAAATGGATTCTTTAATTCTTTAATACTATTAATGTAATCTAGGTTGACAATACCAAACCTGTCGTCTGCAAAGTGTATCACGTAGTGCCCAAATGCCTCCATAAATAGACTATATAGCTCAAATGATACTAATTTATAGAGACATGTCAAGTAATAATGTGCAAGACGTATGGCTAGTAAGTAGTGACGAAGAGAGATCGTCTGATAGCGAAGATGAAGACGGAGATAACAATAACAATAATAACCCTAAAATTAAAAAACCAAAGAAGAAAAGCAAAAAGCGGAAAGCGGTGAAGAAGAAGAAGAAGAAAGTACCACACCTAAAATTTTAACGTTATAAAAAACAAGTATACAACCTTTCATAGCTTGTATCTAAGTAGTGCCCAAATGCCTCCATAAATAGACTATATACTTTAAATCATACTAATTTATAGAGACATGAGTTCTGTGAGTGAATCATATGACGACATTATAGAAGAGTATAGATCAGAATTTCCACGTGGTACACCATTTATTGTTGCGTGTGAAAACGGTAGCGTGGAGGATGTGGAAGCTATGATTCGTGCAGCTGGGATGGATGTCACCGCAATGGTGAATAAAGTAGGTAAAGCTAGTAATGGTGATAGTGCGACACCATTAATGATGGCTGCAAGGAATGAACATAGCGATATCGTTAAGATACTACTTCAATGCAATGCAGATACTGCTACTACTAATAACGATGGAGACAAAGACAACGCTCTACATTTCGCAGCAGCATATAATAAAACAACCACCACCACTGTGCAACTTCTTCTAAACAACATGAAACTGGAAGATATCAATCACAAGGATACAGATGGAGACACTCCCTTGGATAACTGCTATGAATATAATGACAGTTCTATCAAACAACAACTAATCGACTTGATTCGTCAAAACGGAGGAAAACGAGCGAGTGAATTAGCAGAAGCAGAGAGGATAAAACGTATTAGTTTGTTACCGAAGGAAGAAAAGGAAAAACTGTATAAAACCTTAAATGAGGAATACAAAAACGAATCTCCAAACGGAACACCATTGGTATGTGCGTGTGAGAAAGGTCGCGTGGAGGATGTGGAATTTATGATACGTGGTGCACGTGCAGCTGGGATGGATGTCACCGCAATGGTGAGTGAACTAGGTACAAGTAGTAAAGGTAGTGGATGGACACCATTAATGGCAGCTGCAAGGTATGAACATAGTACTATCATTGAGATACTACTACAATACAATGCAGATACTGCTACTACTGATAAGCATGGAAGCAACGCTCTACACTTCGCAGCATGGAACAATAAAACAACCACCACCACTGTAGGACTTCTTCTAAACAACATGAAACTGGAAGATATCAATCACAAGGATATAATTGAACGCACTCCCTTGGATTACTGCTATGCCAATAACAGTTCTATCAAACAACAACTAATCGACTTGATTCGTCAACAAGGAGGAAAAAGAAAGAGTGACCTGCGAATAGAAGCAGAGATAAAACGTATTCGTTCGTTGTCAAAGGAAGAAAAGGAAAAACTGTATAAAACCTTAAATGAGAAATACAAAAAAGAATTTCCAAAAGGAACACCATTTGTATGTGCGTGTGACAACGGTAGCGTGGAGGATGTGGGAGTTATGATTAAAGCTGCACCTGCAGCTGGGATGGATGTCACCGCAATGGTGAGTGAACTAGGTACAGATAGTGCTGGTGATAGTTACACACCATTAATGGTAGCTGCATGGAATGAACATAGTACTATCATTGAGATACTACTACAATACAATGCAGATCCTGCTACTACTACTAATGACTATGGATGCAACGCTCTACACTGGGCAGCATATAAGAATAAAACAACCACCACCATTGTAAGACTTCTTTTAAACAAGATGGAACTGAAAGATATCAATCACAAGGATAGAGATGGAGACACTCCCTTGGATTACTGCTATAAATATAATGACAGTTCTATCCAACAACAACTAATCGACTTGATTCGTCAAAAAGGAGGAAAAAGAGAAATGGAACTCCCTGCCATGTTAGGAGAGTTCTATACATTGCATGAATTCCGTACTCAGATATTTCCAATAGAGGCTGATAGATTGACATTTACTGTACCGGGGAAAGATGTCGATTGTGATGTAGGAGATTATGAAACAACAAAATACATGCCAGTAAAACTCAAAGTAGAAAGCGAGGATGAAGACGATGGAGGCGAGGAAAGTGAAAACAATTGGGACAAAGATGGTGATAAAAAATTGTTTTTATTTTGTGCAAAGGAATTAAAAAAATATTTAAACACACCACAAGGCTTTTATGGTCTGTCGACAGAGACTGCAAACATATTTTTTGAAAATTTTGAAGTTGATGGTTCACCCAGTTTACCCAAAAGCAATCCATTTAATAAAAAAATAATCATTGGGATTCAATACCTCACACAGGCAGAGATTGAAACGGAACAGGCAAAATATACACAATTAAAATCGGAAAATAAAAATGTGGAAGACAATAGGAAAAAGATAGAGGAAGACAACAATAAAAAAGCATATGCGGATGGAATGGAACTGTTGGCAAATAATTCCTTATTGAGTATTCTACGAAAAAGATTAGAGAATGCACGGAGTTTATTAGCAGAGCAACAATCTTTGTTAACAGAGGAAGAAGCAAAGAACTCTGATACCATGACCAGCAGAGAAAGAAAAAAAGCCATACAACAAGAGATAGATGGCGCTCGAAATAGGATACTCGATTTGAAGCAGAGGATACGTAGAGAGGAGGAGAAAGAGGAGCAGAGACGTTTGAAAGAATCGAAAAGAAAGAACTCCTCGTCGGTCACCCTAAAAAACAAGCGTCAGCGAAGAAACTTGTATCTAAAATTAAGTAATTTAAAATTTTAACGTTTTAAAAAAACAGTATAGAACCTTTCATAGCTTGAATGTAAGATGTTTCATTTGAACTACTGTATCCTTCAACAAAAAAAAGTAAGAGAAGCATTGGCACTGGAAAAAAATGATGCAGAAGATATAAAAATGTGTAGAGAATTGTTTAAAATGTTTCAACGCATATAATTAAAGATTTTTTATTGCTGTTTTTTGTTTTTTAGACCTAGCTTTTCTGGCAGCATCGCGCTCTCTTTTGTTCGGCTTCCGATGTTGAAGTCGTTGTTGTTGCCTCTTCTCCAGCGTAAACTCACCTCCCGTACTAATGTTTTTGCGTTTGTTTATCAATGGTTTGCCGTCCTGGCCTTTTTTCCATATTGGCAATCGCAAGTACATACCTTTTTGACCTTTATCGTCCATTTTGATGACATCTTGCATGAGCCACGTCCATGCAGGATCATGGCAGTAGACAAGTTTGCAGTCGCCAAATGTTGTGACCAGAAAGTCATTTGCTTCCTCTAGCAATTGTCGTCTAGCATAGCCAATGCCTTCCCCGTTCAATGTATAGTTTTGCTCAAACCATATTTTCAACACATTTTTTACTTGTTCCGTGTCAGAGTGCAGCTTGTACTTGGTTGCTTTGCTGCGTTTCAAGGCATAAAGTTCTCGCATGAGCCTTGCGGTGTGCATGGAAATGATTGGTTTTGGTTTTGGTAGCCTTAGTAGCAGTTGATTCTGATTTATGCGTTGCAGGTAATCAACAATGCCAAGGTCTAGTTTTAAGTTTGGCAAGTTGACGTAGAGGAATCGTGACTTGTATTGATTAATTGCACGTTGAAAATTTGGATCACTGAGACCAAGTTGCCTGTTTACAACAAACCATTTTAGGACAGTACTTTCTGATTCGTCCATGATTTTTAAAAATGCTGTGGCTTTCTCTGGTATTGCATCTGGTGCTTCGAGTAAGGTTTGGTCCTTGTTCCATTTTAAGGTTGCGAATTCCTGGAACATTTCAAAAAACGGCACGTCATCTTCTTTGTGGTGCAAGTTTATTTTTAAAAACTGGTCAAAGCGATCTAAAATATTAGCCATAATTATGTTTATATATGCATTTCCTTCAGTATATACTACCCTATGCAAATATGTTTTTTTTCAACGCTGTGCTTAAGCGATTCATGTCAATCCTCAGTGTCTTGTCTTGCTTCACTGGATCGTTCACATCCCCAATTTCATCGTCTTGAACACGACGTCTTGCACGGATAGAAAACTTGGTTCTCAGTATTTCTTCAATGACAAAAACAGAGTTGCAGGCACTAAATACTAGCTGTGCCCACTCCTTCATCGCATGTAGTATGTAGACGATAGACAGCATAGAAAAACAAACAACGAGCAGAAGGGTCAAGAGCGGCAGAAACATGCTGCTGCTGGAGCTTAAAGAGATGATCATTGTAGCAAGACATAAGAAGTGAAAGGTAATGACAGCAAAGAAGAACGTATCATTTGGGTACTGCAAATGAATGTTGCCTACGTTTCGATTTATATGTTCTGATGATAATCGGTGAAACATGTTACTAAATATGATTAAATTATAGATTATAGGTATTCTGTAAGTCTCGCATAACAGTTACACTCATGCTTTCTTTTGGCACGATTAACTTTTTGTTCTTTGTAAAGTATGCAACTACCTCGTTTTGGTGCTCATAGAACGTGTCTAATGCTAATTTTAGGATAAGCACTTCGTCGTTTAGTGGCAACGGAAACAATTGATTCTCCATAACTTCATGGCACACTCTATGAAAACTAAAATCATTCGATGGTGTACAATATTCTTTCAAGTGTTGCTGTGCTTTTTTCACTTTTTGCACACCCTTTAGCAGGTACTCGGCTGCCTTCAATGTTTGTTTCTTTTTCCAAATTGCATTTGTGTCAATCACGATAGAGTGAATAAGTACAGGTAGTAAAAACAATAGAAAGAGACGCATTTTATAAACTCTTCGACGTTGCCTATATACTGAGGATAGGTGATTAGAAAATGTTTCGAATTATTGAAAATAGCGTACTTGTACTTGTCTTTGTCGTTGCAACGGTCATTGCGACTGCAACAACGGTATTTTTCGTGCAACTAGAACAAGAATCTGTCTCTAACAAGGTAGCAGCGCTGCTGGTAGAGCGGCAGCAGCTATTAAACCAATTACGCCTCACGCCTGGGATTACAAAACAATACCCATCTCTGCTTTCTGTGAAGCCTCGAAAACATAATGACTACCTAGACTCTATATACGGTTACTAGTGTTTATAACAGACTATGCTTTCTTGCTGGAAAAGGAAAGAACAACGCCAAAGTATTAGTACTTATATCAACGACATGAAGAACCTTGACCACACACTGGAGCTGATGATAAATCGTGTGCAGCAAGACATGATAAACATTACAAAGAACCAGCAACCAACAAAGCACCTTGCTAGGCGCCGATTAATGTACAAAAAGCATATACAAAACATTGAAAACCGACGCAACAATGTACTTGCTCGTATTTTGCAGCTAGAAAATTTGCATTTAAACGAGATGCAGGTCCAGTCCTTAAAATCAATAGCACAGGCGCACAAGCATAGCAAACTACAAGCAGAAGACGTAGAGGAACTGTTGGATAAGCTAGAAACATTTAAGGATGATTTTGACGAAATTAATAGTACCTTGACGAGAGACCTAGATTTCGAAACGATGGACATAAGTGAAGAGGATTTGATGAAAGAGCTTGAAGATTGCGTGGCAGAGAAAGCAGAGTTTAGTGTCAAAACAGAAAGTGCAGAGCCGGAACCCATAGAACTAGTATTTCCAGAAGTGCCAGTCAATGAAAATAAGAAAGATGTCTGGCAGCGAAAGTTTTTCGAAAAAGTTCGGACCGTGGGAGTTTAAGACACCACAACGTCAAATGCATTATCACTACGCCAACGAAAAAGACCCGACCCTGCGCTTCATTGCTGAGGACAATCCTAATATTCGCGGCCAAGGCATCCGACGCTACTGGTTGATGGACGTGAAAACGCTCTACCACACGATGAAACAAAACACAAGCAATGGTGTTGAAAATTGCTTCTACGAGCTGATGCCAAGCTCCAAGTGTACACACAGCGACATGACTGCCTGCTCGACGATGCTGCAGCACTTTGGTACAAGGGCCTACCTTGACATCGAGTTTAAAGAACCATGCGATTGGATAGAGTATGAAACAACAGAAATGGACCAAGAAACTATTGGACTAGAAATTGCAAAGCGATTCCACTTGTACCTGGAGAAAAATTTCAACTGTAAATGTGAGTTACTTATACTAAAATCACACCGAGCACATAAAAAGTCTTGGCATATCATTGCAAAAATGTTTCGCAACGGTGTAGAGTATTTGTTCAGAGACTCCTTAGCGGTATTAACATTGATCGAAGCATGGTTTGCAGATGGCAAAGTCGCGTCCTTTGACTACATGGAATCGGACAAACGCAAAAACGCAATAGATAATAGTGTTTACTTTCGTCATAAATTATTTCGTATTTACGGCAATCAAAAGTTAGGATCTGACTCTGGACCTTTGAAGTGGGATCAGTACTATCCAGAACCTGCTGAAAAGGTAGCAAAGCCAAAATTTGAAGATCTATTTGTCTTGCAAAGCTACGAGAACCGCAAGATGTTTGATGTCACATCAAGTGATAGTTGCCTTACAAAACAAAAAACCTCCACGTCACGAAAACGCAGAAGAGTCGAACCAAGCTTCTCGCACGGCCACCTTGCGTTGGAGCAGTTTTACTTTGGTCTGCCTGTATGGAAAGAGGTCAAAAAATACTTGCAACAGCGTTTTGTTTTCATTGACTTTGGAATCGCGCAATTTAAAGATATCGAGACTGTTTACATACCTCTACGGACAAAGCAGTGCCCGTTTAATAATGGATCGAACAATGGATGTCATAGATCAAATCATTCTTATTTGTATGTCTACATGTCTAGCGGTGTCTGTTTTTGGTTCTGCAATGATTCTGAGTGCAAGAAACTAAAGAAGCGGATTGATTTCCCTATGGATGTAACGATGAAAATGAGAAGTCTTTATCAAAGAAAGAAAGAAATTACCGTACGTATCTGATGCAAAATAAGTGTTTCAATAGATGTTATAATAGATGCATAGTTGAGAATGTGTTTAAAAAACTATTTATATATATATAAAATAGGTAATTAAAGTACAAAGAATGACTGACTTTCCTAAATTAGAGCGTACTTTTACGACGCGTTTCAGTAAACCATATTCTTTTAAAAAAATACAAACATTCTGTCATCAAAAAAAATTATCTACAAGGGTAGCCAAACATCTTTATTGTTATGTTAATCAAGTGTGTTGGTATCCATGGGGCAATGGATGTATGCACAGCAGTAAGCATTGTGGAAATTGTGAAAAAATAGACTGGAATAACACGTTTCCATGGCCTTCCCATGGGTATGGGATGGTGCCCAGTAGGGTTAGTGGAAAAGCACCGAGCATACATGAAGCAAGAAAATAAGGAACGGTTGATAAAAGCATGGATAATTGAGAATGGGTAATATGATGATACCAGTCTGTACAGAGAGAGATTCTACATGTGCAAAACGTGAAGGTTTCGGTGAAAAATCCAATCAAGCGACAGATAAAAAAATAGTATTTTATGCAGCTGATTATTACTGTAAACAAAGAGTGAAGTCTAGAAAAAAACGTAAAAAAAATAAAAATTAACTATATTCTTATGTCTATGTGTACGTAAAACTATGAGCTTCTCTCAAAAACGAATCGCTAGGCTACGAACCCCTAACCGGATGCAACGCTGCCTTCGGATGATTGAAATGATGCAGCACATGCACATCGACATTCCAGCATCGGTTGCCTACCAAGAAACTCGAACTCGCAGCCCAGCGACCGCTTCGGTCGAACTACTATCTGATTTTAAAACCTTAGAGGAAATTAGAGAACATTTACGAGAGTGTAAAAAGGTTAACAGCCCAACTATAAGAAAGCGATGTGTTGTTTGTTTAAAAAAGGAAAGGCAGTACGTTTGTGCGCCTTGTGGGCATTACAAGCTTTGCAAAGAATGCATTCAACGAGTAAGTGCTTGTCCTATTTGTCGATGTCACATTGTTCATAAAATTCGAGTGTTTGAATAACTTTATTTATTTATTTTGCTTCTGTCAACCCCTGTTTCTTTTGCTGTTTTTTCTAAACTCTTTTCAAACTGTATCACCCAAGGCCGTTGTTTCAACCTTTTAACATGCATGTCTACCTTGGAAGACAGAAGCATTGACTTGGCTTCACTTTCTAGTTCCTTGAATCGTTCATTTGTTAATTTAAACTTAATACGACATGTTTGAATCAGTAATGGCATGGAATCACGAAAATCAAATGGAAATTCATTCTCAAGGCCATTTATTAACAGCATATCTCGTATCCTGTGTTCATTTTCTTGTACCTTGCCATCAAACTTGTGTGCAGGTGTATCTAAAATATGCACCGATTCACCGCAATCCCAACATGACATAAATTGTTTACCATCACGTCGTTTATTCACACATTTGTTGCAAGCACGTATACAACAATTGCTACAAATGGTATTCAAACTTTCACAAAATTCAAAACAGCGAGAACACACGGTAGGCTCACCCAACGATTTGAACACAGAGAGGATTGACGCTTGCATTTTCTGCATGGTCGTCAACATACTACCGTAGCAGTACGAATCAAAGAGGACGATGTAATATCCCATGTGCATCGTAGGAAGCTGCTCACGAAATTGGTTATCGCCTCGCATAGCATGTTCGTTGGCTTTGACGCGACACCATTCTTTTCTTAAATCAAATGTCAAACAATACAATGTAGTATTCGTGTTTGTATAACAGTGTATTAACAAACGTTCAAAATCTTCATACGTATTAATTTGATTGTCCATCTTAAAGTCAATGCTAAAGTTATATTGTGGTACAATGCCTTGTAACCATCGATACAACTCTACTCGTTTTCTTAAAATTTCTTTCACGAATACCTGATCCGTGTGATTTTTGTATATTTCTGTTCTTGTGTGTATTTCTGGGTTCAGTACTTTTCTAGTCGCCTCAGAATACCAATGTGCACCCCATTTATCTCCTTTGGCATCTTCTTCCTTTTGAACGCGTGCGCGACCGGCTTGTAGATAAGCACATTCTTTTCTGTGTTCTTTCCATATTTTTTTAAAACATGTTTTGGAACATATGTATAAATATTGACACCTGCTACATCTCTTCGTCGTCAGTTTCTGACAAACTGCACACGGTGTTTCTTTTGGTGGTGTGCGAAGTAACAGTTCATCTTTGTCAAGAACCAGTGCAGTTAACATTTCTTTAATACTTTTTGGTATATTCTTCTGCTCACCGCTTTCATTGTTATTATCATCATTTTTTAACAACATTTTTTTAACACACGTCTCACCACGAATTAATTCAACATCTAGAATAACTAGTTTTGCTTCTTTCAAGACAAAGCGTATCCCTGCTTGTTGAATATTACTATAATATTTCTTTAAAGTGTTTTTCAACTCAATCCCTGTAAGGTTTGATAATCCTGGTTCCTTTAAATCTGTTGTAAAAAAAACTTTGTACTTTTCTGTGCTATCTACACAAACAAACGCATTCGGGTCGTCACTGTTGTGGCCAATAATTGCACATCGTAACTTGTAGCGTATAAAAACTGCGTTACATAATGCAATACACATGCATGCAGTGTTGACATCCGTAATCTTTGTTTGAAGATAAAGATCTCGCAACTCTTTATCCCATGCGTTCGTTATAGCTTCGTATACCCACACAAGTAGCTCTTTATCACTTTTATTTCCATCCCACGACTTGGACAATTCGACTGTGTAAATAGAATTAGCATATTCACAGAAGTCTTGTTTACTCACTTCCACTGCTCCATATTTTTCACGAATAGATTTCGTCTCTTCTGACATTAAGCTGCTCATTTTAAATATGTTTGTTTACTTTATTTGTTTGATGTGCATAAACGAAACTACAGTAGTTGTGGTGGTAAACAAGTGCACGTACGTACAGGTAGTTAAGTTAGTATTAGTTATTATTGTTTTTTATTTTTTTAGTTATTTAATATTATTATTCATTTTCTTAGTTATTTATTCATTTTATTATTTCTAGTCACTTTACCACTGCACACTATTATAAAGACAAATTACCTTTTATATTTAGTGGTGAAACACGCTGCCAAGCTGCCATCTTTGCAGGTGCTCCATTTAGTTTAATAAATGACTACAACAAATGGAATTTGTAACTTTTATATTTTGTTCTGTTGTGCTTACTTATTTATTTTTGCTATAGTATTTTCTACAGATTACACAGACATCATACATTTTATTATTATTCTTGGTGCCCTAGTCCATTTTTTTATCATATTAGTGTCTCTTACGTATATTGTACAAGGCTGCAGGCAACAGAGCATAGAGGCAAGCAATACTATTCTTATTATTAATCCAGACAATAGTGTGTGCATAGGTATTACTATTGTATAATACGTGTACTATTTTTACAGATAGCTACGCATAAATCATAATTAGCTATATATCAAAAGACCAGTTGTCTAAAATGATTGAGATTATTGTGTTTCTGTGTAGTGTTTATGTACTACATTTCTCTTACGAACCAGTAAAAAAGCAATTATTATCTGTCACAGAACACTTTAGTGATTTAGACGAAATAAAACAATACTATGTGATTAAAAATTTATTAAAAGCGTGTTACCTTTGCTTTTTAGTAGTAGTTGCTATAGTTTTTTTTGGTCCCTACCTATACTACGGCCTTTGGCCAAATGCTCTGCTACGAAGCTTAGCTGGGATGTATGTTTCCAATGATATTGTAGGCCTATACCGCGTGCAAAAATTAAAGACAAGTACTCGCTTGCACCACTTCACAAGTCTTGTGTTTTTAATTATGTCTTGGACGATCGATTTTCAAGAGAGCAAAGTTGCAAAATTATTATTTCTCTACACGTTTGCATCTGCAACCACGTTCCCAGTGAATGCCTATCTTGGACTACGACTTTGCTACGATAAAGAATCCCAAGTTGATCTATGTGGTACTGCGTACTACACGTATGCAATTGCGTGCTTTCTTAATTGGATATTACACTTATATTTGTTTGACATAAGCTGCCTCGGCTACTATATTTTGATACTATTCATAGTTTACGACGATATTATACTTCTGAAATGGCTACATAAGCAGCACACAAGTAATCATTAGTCCTTTGAACAATGGAGTTTGATTTTGTTGGCGACCGTGAAAGCGAAAAATTTGTTGAAATGAGCAGAAAAATACTAGCAGACGCCCTGAAATATTCTTTTAATCATGATGGTTTAAAATTTTTTTTTCTACTTGTAATAGGTAATGCTATTTACGACGTAAACAAAACAGTTAATCATTATATTGTTTTTAACAGCTGTGGGTGGGCAATTATGTTGGATATGCCAGACTTTGTAGAAGTTAAATATATTTTCGTGTATCCTGAACATAGACGAAAGGGGTTCTTTACCTGCTTATTGACTTTACTTAAACAAGAGAAAAAAGAGATTGTTGTTTGCACGCGTGAATCAGTTATGCTAAAAGCTTTAGTAGCAAGAGGGTTCAAATTAAAAGGACGTACCGTTGATGAGACAGAATTAAAATTTATCTTAAATGTTTAAATAATTAATGTCTAATCTATTTAACTACAAAGACCAAACCCGTTTAATGCGTAATTGTCATAACACACGCACGTTCCAATTAAATTTGCTAAGTCTTCTATTGTTAACGTGTTTTTTGTTAATAATTTAAATGCGTCGTAAGTATCGGGGTCTTGTGCACCGCTCTGCCAGGATGCTAATCTTGTGTTAGTTATGCAAAATCCATGTCCTCCACAAGCATCATTAGGCGATGCCCCCGTTGCGCCTGGGCACGGTATGCATCTTTCTGGTTCCTCTGCATCTGGCTCAAAGGATTTTTGTTTATAAAAGTTATTGTTTAAACATTCATTGCAACTGTCACCCTTGTAGCCTCCTGTTAAGTAAGAATCACTGCAACTACAAGTACCATCGCTTTGACAGACTCCTCCGCCAATATCAGCGGAACACCCTTTTAAGAAGCCGCCTTCTCCAGGACAAGCCAAGCATTGTCCATTGCTTAAGAAATAGCCAAACACGCAAGCATCGCAGTTGCCGTAGCTTGTTCCTTCGCAATTGCAGGCATCACTTGCTCTGCTATCTCTAGATACATAGCCTTCGTCACAATCACATTCGATAAATTGAAACGTTTCAAAAATGTCGTTTTCTTCTTGATCAAATACCTCCACAATTGTACCATGTGCATTACAAATAGATTCTTCATTATCTCCATCAAAACCTGGTGCAATGGTACATTTGGGACCGGCGTAGCCAACATCACATTCACACTCTCCGTTTGCAAGTTGCCCCAAGGTAGTTGTACCGTTATAGTCAAAATTTCCAGCATCGTTTGGTAGCAAAAAATGGTTACACGTTCCGTGGCCATTGCAGACGTTTGGGTATCCTTCACATGCAGTACACACATCACCAAACTCTAGGAATTTATTGTAGGAGCCAACTAATGGATTTGACGTTGGCCGAAAGTAGTTTTCTTTGCAAACGGTACAGCCATCCACTGGGTTATTATATGTCTCATCATCTAGATAGCCATCTAAGCAGCTCTGGCAATCCGTGCTAGAATCTCGGCCCTTTTCGCACGTGGTGCAATCGAGGTCGAGCGAGTAACCACGGCTGCAAGCGCTGCAGTTGGTTTCGTAATTAAATTGGTTGACACATCGTTCGCAAAATTCTCCAACAAAGCGGTCGTCGCAGATGCAGCCAGTGACTCCGCAGGTGCCGTGTCCAGAGCAGACAGTGTTGTCTAAGAAGCAAGTTTTATCACAGTTTTCACCAAAGTATCCATCTACACATGGGCATGATTCAATGTTTAGTGGTATTAGTATTAGCAGGACAACAAAGTAGGTGCCTAGAGCAGACAAGCTGAGGACCCAGTAGATAGTTTCTAAGAAATTATCGTCTTCGTGTTTTGCTTGCACAGCTAGTGCTATCATCATGCCAGTAAAAAATAAAAGAACTACGCATGAAACGGCTGTCATCATATTTGGTTCAATAATGTTTTTCATAATGGTTAATGAATTTTGTTCTACAACAAATGGTGCCAAGATGATTAGCCAAAACGCAACCATGGCTACAAGCAGTGCTCCTCTGTCAACTTTTACTTCTGAGAAACTCTTTTCGGTATAGACCCATGTGCCAGCGTAGACAACAAAGAAACAAATGGTGACCACTGCTAAAAACCATATTATTAGGTAGAGTAACATCGTCTGAAACACAAGGAAAAATCTTATATAATAGTTTCCAGTCTTTACATAAACAATGACAAAACGGTTGCGATCTGGTTCCGAAGACATCCCATCGATTGTATCTGACTTGCTACGCGATGTACCGCAACAATCACAAACTATTTTGATGGTAGACGATGATTATTTAAAGTCTACTGATTCGCAAGTGGAAGCAGAAAGTTTGTTTTTGCAAAAGACAAATGCAATGAAACGTTTAAATAATGCTAAAAATTGTTTCGATTATGCTTTTCTGCGAAGGTTGTTGCAAAAGGCCCCTTTAGACAGTTTGTACTTGAACCGTAAAAATAGTGAAGTTAATTTTCGACCAGTGGTAGAGGTTGTCAATCGTGAATACGAAAATGAATTTTTACGCGAAGCTAAAACCAACGAACGTGCTTGCATAAAAGGAAACTCTTGCGAAGGCCATTTTATTTCTACGATAGAACCTGGGAAAGGATTTACACTGCGTGAGTTTTTGCTGCCATCACAGTACAAAAAGTTTCTTGAGACCAATGCACTACCAAAGAATCAACAGATGTGCTTGATGTGCCGGCGTGCAGCGGTTGCAAAGCTTTACATTAGTTTTCGCAGTGACAAAGTGCATACGGATTCATTAATCAGTGATTACCGCAACTACGCTGGTGTCGTTGGCGAGTATACACTGCAAAGCTGCCTGTTGCCGTCTTCCGAAAGCAATGTTGGTCTGCTAGACCCAATTGTGTTGCATGTTCGCAAGTGGTACGAGATGCAGCGTGTTGGTGGCATTCGTTACTACAAACAGACAGGTTACAAGTATCCAGACAGCAGCTCCGTGCCTTTTTTTCAATAAGCGCTTTGAAACCTGCCACGGCTCCAAAGCGCGAAATTTTCTGTTTGCAAAAATTAACAGAATATTATCGTGGTACAAGTTATTGCAGTTGTTTTGAAGCACCTTGGCTATGCCCCGAGCCAAGCGTCGTTGTTTGGCAGCCGCAAGAACAAAAAAACACAGCTTTTGTAAAAGCTGTAAATGTTTGGATAGAGTTGTTAGAGAAGAGTGACAATGTGTTTCTACAACGAATACTCTACGAGTGGATTGATTTGAATCATTTAAAAATTGTGCACATCGATTACAAGAACCTACCTATTTCAAAAATGATCCCCTTTGAACATCCCAACGTTACGGATAAATTTATTACACAAATAATCATGGATGTTTTGCCTCCGTGCAAGCAATCAAAGGATAAGAATAAAATTTTACATTTGCTTAGCAAGGCATGTCCGAAGCGATGCCAGATACGCAACTTGAAAGAGATAGTGTTACAGTATGCAACGGATGACGATGAGACCTATCACTTCTTGATAGAGGTGATGAAGAAGTCGCTGTTTGGGACCTACACACACTGCAAAGAGATGTTGTGCTTTGAAGGAAGGCATATTCTGTATTCGATGTTTGTCTACCAGATGTCTAACAAAAGTTTCTTTTTAAAATGGTTTTCAAACAACAATCACCAAATCTTTATTTTCTTTTGCTTGAAAGAATTTTTATGCGATGCTATTTGGCAGGCAAAAAGTGTTTACGATTTTGTTGAGCAGAAATGGAAGTGGTCAGTGTTTGAAAAGCAGGTCGTTCAAAGCATGGATGCTGCAAGGCGCATACTAAATACTATTGCAAGACGCGAGCACAAGCTGCTACACCGTGGCGATTGGATATTGAGTATTGAAAGTTTTTTACAACAAGTGGCAAAACAGCATATTAAACTATTCCGTACTTCCAATGCCGTAAGTTTTTTTTCAAAAACAAAGACGTTGCTTGGCAAATATATTGTTTCAGAAAATGCAGACCCACCAGTGAACCATCACATCGCTTGCTTTCTATGGTCTGTTATGCAGCGTACAAACGACAACAACATTATCTTTTCACTGCTGCAACACTTTGCTATACCCCAAACAATGATTGATCACCTTAGGAACGAACGGTTTACACAAGTGCATTTTAGCACCTTGAGCTGCCAGCAGTTGTTTGCCATGAAGGAGTTTTGCAGATTAATGGAGTTAAAGCAAAGCACGTCTATTTTTGTCTTACCAAATCATTTGTATCAGAAACAACGCAATGCCTTGATGCAAAAGGAAAGTGTGCTTGCCAAGGAAGCGCAGTCACTTGGTTACATTTGTTTTGTATGCAACGACATTAAATTCTTTCTCACCAAGGTGTCGCATAGCTCGCGGCATAGCAACCGTTTGGCTCGAGGTAGCCTACGTGTTGTTGTGAACAATAATTCACAATCTTTGCAGTTGGTATGTGGTCGAAAACCTGAAAGACATGTGAAAAACTCAAAGAAGAAGTGGAAAGATGATAAGAAGGCCATATCAAGGAAACTATTTAAAGAGAAACAGCGAAATTTTTTATCAAAGCAGTGCATTGCTACACCTTTACAAGAAATAGATTTGTTAGGACATGCGTTGCAGTTCAATAGCAAGATGATAACGCTGTGTACTAGCTGTGCAAACGTTTGTGTGATCGATGCTACATCATTTCATTGTAGTACAGAAATTAATTGCAAGGTGTGTCACATGGCAAAGAAAGAGGTATGTATTAAATGTCAAGCCGAGGCTAATTGCAATAGAATACTTGTTTATAATAGAAAAAAACCAATTTTACACAAAGCACCGATGTGCAACAATTGCACTACTGTGTACGCTCAGAAACAACCAGTTATGATTTAATGTATCGAGTATAATACTTTATCTCTATCCTCGTGTATGTGATAATCTAAAGAGTATAACAAATGCTGACCACTTCTATCTTTTACTGCCGACAAAAACATGGAACCATGCTTTGGTGAAAAGGAATCGTCATTGGATACGTTTAACTTCACCGTCTTCAAGTTAAAATTGTTCTCTGGATTCTTCAACATTGATTTTAAATCATCCACTGTGCACATTAAACACGAGTTGCGAGCATTGAATCCTGGGCGAACAAAATTACAACGCAAGACAAGGTTTGATTCTTCCATAACCTTAATTAGCGATTCAACGGTAGCTTTACTGGAAAATTGTTGCATCTGTTTGTATTGTTTTTCGTTTCCAATTTGCTTTACAATCACAGCACTTTCTTGAAAAAGTTGTGGTTGTTCGGTCTTTAATTTTATACAGACTTCCTTTTGCTCTAAATTTTTGTTCAAGTCAAAAGAGACGGTGTCAACTGGGCGCGCCACTGGTTCCAAAGCAATGGTAGATTCACTGTTTTCATAACCAGCAACAGTCAAAGGATCTTTCTTGAGATCGAGGTTGTTTGTAGTGTTTTCGTTATCGTATTTTAAAAAGCTCATGAGTTGTTTGTTTTATATTATCATCAAGGTGCATTTATACGTATATTTTTTTGTCTTGCTCACACTTATTGAATAATATGAACAGTTCCTGTTTCCATGTTAACCTTAATTTTATCTCTTTTTTTTCGTTCGACAAGCATCACCATCTGCTCAATGAATGTTTTGTCCTGAAAATTGCCTTCTTTAATGTTAGACAGCTTCTTTTTCAGCTTATCTACAACGGTTTTCTTCGTATCCTCTAGACCCCTTATTTCCGAGTTATACTGTGCAATCAACTCTTGCATGTGTGTCCTTGTTTCAAGGAATGATAATTCCCTAGGAACATGCCAGTTCAAATCTTGCAACAAAATATCGTCCGGTAAAACATTTGCCCTCTTCTTGCGACTCTTTGTTTTCAACACCATGTCTTCTGCATTCAATGATTTTTTTAACAAGACACGACTATCAAGGATGTTTTCAAATTTCTGTCTTTTACTGCTAACAAAACACATGTTACAAATAAAGCTAGAAGAACGAAACACGTGATTTATCAAGTCGTACTCTCCTGAACTTTCCTCCATTTTCAAGTATTCAATCATTTTTCGAAAGCTACAAACAGACTTGTAACTGAAACAAAAGGAACAAAATTGTTTGCCTTTGCAAGTACCATCGTCATTGTGGCATGAAACAGGCATACCTTTGTGACACTCCAAACCGCATAAACAATTTGGACATCGATGTTGGATCTTAGGCTCCTTGCCTTGCTTCAAAAACAGCTTCAAGTCAATGCATTTTGAACAAGTACAAGGGTGATGCTTGAATTCCCAAAGCAACCACTCAAACATCTTTTTTAATGCAGGTTGAAAATCATTCTTTTTTGTTCGAATATATTTTTTCATCACATCACAAGTTAAATGCTTGCCTTTTATCCATAATTTGTAATTTTGACGAAACACACTGTCTGCTGTCAACGAAGAAACATCTGAATCTGCTACGACGCACTTGTTTGCATTGCAGTAGTACGTTCTGCAACATTTTTTACTGATTTTTGTATTTGCATCTCTAGAACTTTTGTTAGAGAGAAACTTTGTCATTACATAGAAAAAACGATTTCGATTGTAAAACAAAATTTCACTCAACTTTATGTTCATGCAAATCTTTTGCATTTGTATTTGTTTTTCCATTTTGTAAAAGCTTCTTTGGATGTACTTACATACCAATGGAGTTTGTGTAGTCGTGTGTGTGTGTGTGTGTGTGTGTAGAGGTAGGTAACTATACGTGTCAAAAAAATATTGAAGTTACTTATCCTTTGTTTTATCGTCTTTTGCTACCTTAATTTTAGCGGAACCAGTGTTACTTGCCTTGCTACTATCACCACCACCAGCTGAGCTACCAGCAGCAGAAGCACTTTTGGCGCCTAAAAATTCTTTCCTATCTTCTCGCGACCATGGTTCTTTCTTTAGTAGAATATCAACTGGCAATGAAGCGTTGCGTAGCATGTACTCACCATAGTATTTCCAATTAATAATACCTTGCAAGTATAAGGACCTTAACTCATCGTTGCTTACGTAAGGGGTCGTTGGTATATCAATCGTCACCAAATTAGACTCGACAAAACTCTCTATATCTTTTAATTTCCGCTTTTTGCCTTTCTTTGTAATTTTTTGTAGCTCATGCTCGCCGTATAGTATACGGTAGACTTTTGTCAAGATGTTTGCAACACTCTTTTTCCAATAAATTAAGGTTTGTCGGAATACATCATGACTACCTTGTATGTCCGCCCTGGTTACAGAATCATTGATAATCATGGACCGTGGTACACCAATTAAAGCACAAATAGTTTCTTGGCTCAGACGGTTAATGGCTACAAAGTCTGTTCGTGCAGATGGCTGCAGTGTGGTACCTACGTTGTATTGGCTTGGCAAAGGAACCATGTTCTCAATTGCTTTTTCCGTGTTTTCCGCAGAATGTAAATTTTTACCTTCAATAGCACGAAGAAACAGACGATTTTGATTTTGTAAACTTTCAACGTCTTGTTTGTCCCTTTCGTATCGGTTGTGCATAGATAGTTTGACATTGTCACCATCTACGTACTGATCAAAATGCAAACTTTCATCGTTTGTGGAGGACGATTGATTCTCACCACGTCGTTGCATGATGATTGGGGGGTTTGTTCTTATTTTTTCTGCAATGACTGCGTAGTCATGCATATCCGTGACAAAACGTATATGCGGGTACAAACAGTCAATCGTTGAATTCAATGAACCATTTCGTTCAGGATCGTATCCAAAGCCAGATAATACAAAGGCATCAGGTGTTGGTTTTGTAATGTCTATTGGCTTGTCGTTTGAAAAAAATTCATAGGTTGTGGACCCATCTTCTGGGGTAACTATATGTATTTCATAGGTCCCAGCTTTTGGGACGTATGGCACAATATTTCCATTTATTGTTTTGTAACGAACAGGCACTAAACCGATGCAAATGATAGAATCTATAACGTCTTTAGCAAACGGTAACCAGAAGGCCTGCATTAATTGTTTTGTCAATGGATTTCCTTTGCATTCTTTTTCGTTTGCCTCGCGCAAGCACAATCCGTTTTCAAACACTTTTGAATGTATAAGATTTCTGCAAATGAATACAAAGGCATTTTTAAAGTAAACGTTACGTAACTCTTTTATCTTTTGAGCACTTATTACAGCGCGATATGTCTTTGAATTATTTAAATTATTCATTGTACTTATATTTTAAGAGGATATAGGTTATATATAACGCTTATTGTTTTAGACTTTTCCAATACTTTTTTAACTGATGCCATTCACAATCACCATCATCCGATGCAAGTATTTTCTCTGCACATTGCCTCTCCAAAGTAGAAAGCTCCTCTCCAGATGCATACTTGACCATAATTTCATTCCAGTCTCTGTAACTACGAATAACAGATTTTGTGCTTTCAAAGTTTACTACATCGGATAATTTTTGATGTTCAATATCCACTTTACCAATGCAACAAAAATCATTCGTTTCTGTATGCTTAAACACTAACCAACAAGGTTTTTTTAAGCGCTGGATGCTGTAATCGCTGTGCACTATTTCCTTCATAAACACCTCTACAACTTTTAGAGGCAAACTATTGTTACGTAAGAAGTTTTTTTTCCAAGTATAGGTTGCCATGGCTTCAAATAGTCTTTATAATAACACTTTTTTACCAGAAGCAACAAGATGTAACTTTGAAGATTTAAAAGTCTATGGTCCCTTCCAAGCTTCCTACGAAGACCCATCAGACTATCAAATGCAACAACTGTGTAGCACTGTTGATAGCATGGTGTCGGCAATCCTTACACCAGATATAGTTAACTCTTTCTGCAAACAAATATTTAACTACCGTATTGCAAAAGCACAATCGTTTGTGAAGAACATCTATGATTTTTTACATATTTTACTCTACAAACCGGTAAAATTTACCTACAGCCCACAATTTGGCATTGCATTTTGGCCTGGAAAACTGTCCTACGTCCGTCTCCCAACAATAGAGTCAATGCTTCAACCACTTGTCTCATCACTGTTCATGGACTACATAACGGAAACTACCACGTTCCTACGATACCACATTAAATTTCGTTTTGATGATGTATTTAACGTTGCATTCAAAAAACAATTTTGTCAACAAGTAATTGAGTGTCTTTTAACCTTTGCAAACTCTATCAATAAAATGCACACCATGAAAACAGGTATTGAAACTGCATTGTTATTACTTCAGATTCATCAGTCAAGACAACACGATGGTATTTAAAATTTAATCTTTGCCTCTTTAAACAGCGCACTCAATGGCTTTAAAGTTGCAGTAACGGAAGGTAATTGTTGCACCTTCTTCTTTGGCTTTACTTCTTCACGTATTTGCAATTGATTTGTTGTTGATGTGTGATAAAGTATCAACATGAAGAAAAGATCGGAAAGCAAAAATATTGCTGAGAACAGCACAGCCATGGCATCCGATAGCACAAATGCATTAAAACGGTTTAAAATAATTACTAGTTGCACCATATCTATTGTCAATACTAAAAAGATTACCCATATAACAAGTCTACTTAAAATCACTGTTAACACCGTATCATAAGGAAAACTTACTAAAGAACCATAAAAGACACGTGCTATCGTCGTAAATACATGCAAAGGCACGTCTTCCAATACAAGCAACTCGGCCATAAAGACGTAATACCAAACACCTATGAAAGCAGAAAACAACGTTGGTAATATAAATTTTGACATGACACTATTATTTGACACCGGGAGATAATATATAGAAGAAACATACTATATATTTATTCGTAACCCTAGTATAAAAGATGTCTTTAATCAGGGTTTTTACAAGTTTAAGTTTCCCAACTGCAGCCATTGGTGCTGGTATACAAATGAAGAAAGACGACAAAGTCAAAGTCAGTGGCTCCATGTCTACATGGCAAACATGGTACTCGGTTCTCCTATGGGTTGCCGAGCTAGGTGCACTATGGGTTGCTGCAATTTATGCAGGTCTCATTCAAGCGCAAGTTACCTACTTGGAAGCGTACGACCACAGCGACCACCTACGCTCTAGTATTATGTTTAACACCATTGCATTTTACGCTAGGGCCATTCTAGTAAGCGCGGTGGTCCTCATCAACCTCGGCTCATGCTCCAGCCCAGGCTTAGCACGCGCAATACAAAATACCCTATGCTGCGGCGACATGTGGAGCAGCTCAACATCCAGACAGGCTAGAAGCACATGCTTGGGAGTCTACTGGCTTATTGAACAAATCTCTTTTGCTTTGCCTGCGTTGGCACTACTCTTGATGTCTAACAACGGTATTTCGGGTGTACTAAGCAAGCAATGCCTGCAGCAAGGCGACACTGCCTGTGATAGTAGCTGTGCATTTCGCTATGCGCCGTGGGATAGCTTTAGCAATGTGAAGGACGGAGAAGCCTTTTCGAGACCAATCACAGCACTTTTTGTCTGGACCTACATTCTCTACTTTACCTCTATTGCTATTCGCATCATACGAACCGTAAGCATTTACCTTTGCTTGCAAACCATTGTTGGTAATAATGCGGCGAGTCATCAAACGATTGGTGAAGGCGTTGGAACAGTTAATGCTGAAGTAAGATCAGCGTTAAGTCGTGTTGAAACATTAAATAATACAAGAACAGAAAAAGTGTACACTTTCAATAATAATTTAAGACAACGCAACAGTGGTGCACCAATACGATCAGACTTAATAATTTAAACTACATCGATAAAGTTTTTTATATAATTGCCTACTATTACAACGATACTCTACATCTTTTTCCATACCTGATATGTACAAGTCGCTCAGCTCCGTCCCATGGCCATCTAGTGCTTCCGTATTTGGAAAATGTCCTTCAAGTGCAACAAATATTGTCTTGGTCAACGAAAAGACATCTGATTTTTTTGATATTTTAAATTCTAACATTTCAGGTGCACAATATTCGTAGGTACCTTGTTGTTTTGCAATGGTCTCTGTAGCCTCTACCTTGTGCATTGTTGCAAAATCACTGAGCACAGCATAGGAGCCACGCAACAAAATATTTTCTGGCTTAATGTCTAAGTGGGCCAAGTCGTAAGAGTGCAAAAGAACCAATGCATTCGCTACTTGCAGCAGAATAGAGAAAATATCTTGTCTGTAATGTGGCTTTCGAAGGTAATAAAACAAATCTGTATCGTATGCATACGATATAAAGTAATACGAATCCTTGTACTTGAAAGCATCTAGCAACAAGCACGTCACTGCTTTGGTGTATCTATTTTGTGACAATAACTGCCATGCAACAAACTCGCGTTTTGCTAATCGGTATGTACATTTAACTCGTTTAAAGACAAGTCTTTTTCCTCGGTAATCGACTTCTCTAACTTCAGAGAAGGATCCGCTTTTGTGTACTGTTGTGTCTCTTTCTTCAAATCTTCCCATGATATGCCACCTAAATGCATGTACCTGCCCCACGTTGTTTTCCAAAACAAATCCTTGTCTGTGTGTTCTTCCTTTGGTGCTAAAACGTGCATGCGTAAAACTACTTGATCGCTTGCATCCATTTCTGGCTGCATAACAACTTCTGACAAAAGCAGAATGGTTTTTTGACAACACAAAAGTTGTCGGCCATCTGGCGTCTTTAGCATTTCCCAAGCTTCCTCTGGAATCTCGCTCGGGTCGACGGTAAATAAACTGATCACTGGTACTTTCACGTGGTCGTCTAGCTCTGCTATTTGACGACACTTGTTCTGTATTGTCCAACCTCGTTCTCGCTTTCCGGAAACAGCAGCCTCTATGCTGACATTTACGGTTTCCTCTGTTTTCTCTGTTTGCACTGGTTCCCCTGTTTTTGTTTCTTCCATTGTTATGTTGTTGCATGTAATACTGGATAAGCTTTTAAAGTAAAGTGATGGATGTACAAGGGGTAGACGTTAAATGTTAATCTTGTTTCAATCTCAAGTATACCAAACTCTGTTGAAATCTTTTTATGCAAATCCCAACAATAGATGTAACCTGAGTAGCAACACTGTCTACCAAAGTAAATCGCTATGTGCTTCCAAGGCTTCACAAATAACAATGACTCTTGCACGTACAAGGTTGCGCTGTCTGGTACGTTTTTGAATAAGTAATACTGTTGATCTATAAGAAGCGCAATGGCAGTAGATTTAACTGTTTTCATTGATTTATATATATTCTGAAAAAGCTAGTTCATAAAATGATTGTATCGTACCAAAAAGTATTTGAGGGTTTACAAACAGCACACGAGGTTACCTTAAATAAACAATTGAAAAAACGACGCTTGAACAGTATCGTTGATATTTTGCAAGATCGCAAGAACAAAAGTCACACAACCAAAGGATGGAGACGCTTGCGTACAGTTAGAAAATGCCTTGACTCCTTTAAGCCTTACGAGAGAACCAAAATGCAAAAACGGTTTCATGATTCGTTCCTGCAAGCGACTGCCGCACATCTATTTGCTGACGACGTCGATGTCGACTTGGCACGGGTCATGAAACAAAACAAGTGGAAGCATCTAAAGCAACAGTGCCTAGCAATGACGCCAAGGCGTTTTGGCAAAACCATGAGTGTCGGCATGTTCTGTGCGGCCTATTTGTACTCTGTTGAAAATGCAGAAATTGCTATCTTTTCCACTGGACGTAGAGCTTCACAAAAGTTGTTGGAACTCATACACTCTCTCATTTGCAAATTGCCTGGTGGTCGTGAACGTATAGCAAAATACAACGCAGAAATCCTAAACATGCGAAATTACGATGGAAGTTACGGGCAGTCAAAGCTCAGCTCCTATCCAAGGTACGTAGCACTGCAATCTTTTTTTTACGTCATCCTATCTAACAATATTTTTTTAGCAATGCCAAAACGCTGCGTGGTGTAGGAGGTGATATAGTTATCATGGAAGAGGTAAGTTAATAATCTACAATACTACTATCCTTGGGGAAGGATTCTATCAAAAAACAAGTATATTACTTTAACACGTATACATTTAAACATGTCCAACGGTAAACTACTTACGTTATTCTTAGACTACGAAAATGAACTTCGAGCAACCATGCCAGATTTTGCTCACCAACTATCTGCTCTACTTAACGTACCGCCTAAAGCGGTAGACTACAGCAAAAAAGCAGTTGCAGCCTACGAAGATTTTAACTTGGGTGACGAGGAGGAAATTGAGGAAAAAGTTGACGAGGAAGTTGATGAGCTATTAAGTGAAGAAACCATGGATTTTCACAACGATTTTGAGAAGAATATTATGTTTTTGATGGATAAAAGTGATACAGCGCTAGAATCTGTATTTAAGAATCATTTTGATCATGATGCAAATCGTGATACCATGATAGCACAACTTGCAGACAACTTTAGTACAGAGGAGTTACAGAATCAGTTTCAAGGTGCAGATAATATTGATTTGTTATCAACCTACATAAAGAAATGTGGTGTAGAACCAAATAAAAAGAAACAAAAGGATAAATTACATGATTTAACGATAGATACGAATATTGAAACGCATTGTGGTGTAGAACGAAAGAAAAAGAAAAAAAATCAATTAATTGAAATGCAGTACTGTGAATCATGCGATGTGGCCCATGCAGACCACTTTCGCTTTTGTGACTTGTGCAACGAAGAACACGACGGTTGCTGTGACGTAATTGCTTAACGTAATAACTTTTGCCATATTCTCTTTAAACAAAACTCTAAACTAAATAGTTGAAACTCTTTCGATCTATGACCATTCCTACGCACCACCTCTGGCCACAACCTAATACTAGATGCACAAAGACGACGTTGAGCAGACAACTTGAATGCATGTGCCTTGTTTAGTGACTTAAAAATACTAGCATGCTCGCGCGCATAGCTCCAAGCTTGGCGTGGGCGCTTGGCTACCTCTTCCACAGCTGTTGACGTTACAATCTCTGACAATGCCGTAGCATCGTCTAGTGCCTGGTGCCATTTTGGCGACAAAAGTGAGTTTGGGCAACAAAATCGATGCAAGACCTGTAGTTTGTGGCAACGTTGCTGTGGCCAACCTTTCTTTGTTATGTCGTGCCAAGAGTCAAGGAAGCATAGGTCTGGTATTTTTTGATCCAAGCGTTGATAGCTGCCAAGAAGTATTTTGTGGTCAAAAGATCGACCATTATGTGCAATCATGACTGGCTTTGGCATGATCAATGTACAAGCATGAATAAATGTTTCAAACATTGTTAAAGCTTCTGCTAACGGTTTCGCTTTCTCATGGCGCCAATGAATATTCATTAAGACTGTTTGAGTAGGTTTCATTCGGACACCATAAGTTTCTAAATCCGTCACAAAGTCTTTCTTTGCAGACGACAAAGGGTTGACATAGCAGTGAAAGGTACGGCCATCGAGTATGTCCACAGCACCAATGCTCAGTATTAACACGTCCTCTCGCTTCTTTCCCTTTTTCATCAAACATGTTTCAAGGTCGTATGCTATCATAAAATATCTATAAATAACATTTGCTACCGTTATATAGGATGAGTTGCGAAGCACTTGATAGTAGTTTATTTACCTTTGACACACACTTTGGTGGCTACTACTGCACAAAAAACTTCAATGTCCTCTTCTCTGTGCTTGTATTTCAAAGTTTCATGACGTTCCTGTCTATACTAGTGTCCACGAGACGCAGCCAAGAAGAGCGCCGTTTACTAAACGTGCAGCGCAACTCGGTAGAGTGGAATCAGTACTTGGGAAAATTTTTGTTTCTTGTTGGTGTATCAAATATACTAAATATCATTAACTTTTTGCTACTAATAAACAGTAACATTATCCAAATTATTGTCATCGTATTAGTACGAATCATGGGGTACTTTGCTTTGCATCAGTTAAATTTTGTTACACAAGACTTTCAGCAGTATAAGCGCGTGGATTTAGGTATAAATTAACCGTGTTTAAACAATCAAATGCGGCAACGATCCTTAAGTGACGAGGGGCACAAGCTGTTCAATGTAGCGTATCAGTCAAAGCCGACGAAAAAAAAAATACATTCATTGCTTGCATGCTTATTTCACACAGCAGACGATGACGTAATCTTGGACCTTACTCAAAAATGCAGAACAAGCTCCGAGTATATGATTGCAAATGTGAATAATGAAGACTTGTACAAGTGGGTAAATACGTTTATTCAAAATATACTAGTACTAATTATGAAAAAAAATGACAAAATTGCAAAGTATCACGAGGCGAAAAAAAATTTTAAAATGTACTTGGCTGTTGCAAAAAATGCATTCAAACAAGGAGACCACAATACCGCATGGCTCATGATGTGCTGCTTCATGCACAAGTCTATCGATAGTTTAGGATTTAATACTAATAAATTTGTAAAGGATTGTGTAGCTATGTACGGTAGAACAAACAACTCATTCACAAAACATATACTAGATGTTAGCGACTTGCACTGTTCAAAAGATATTATTATACAAAAGAAATTTATACCTATTGCGGCAGTACTTAATATGTACTCTAAAAAAATGCACACTTACCATAAGACATACGACGACTTAGGGATTAAAACACATCACAAGAATAAACTACGAATTATTGAAGATGTCGTGGAGCAATACACGTCCTTGTACAAGCTAGAAACAAATTTAACATTGATTCCCATGTACCTTGAGATTGCTCAAATTCCTGGAATGCAGCATAACAAAGACATACCACTTGGTGATTTAATAGAGTTGAGTAAGAAGATCAAGCAAAACAGACGTAGACGAACATCAGATACAAAAGACAATACCTACTGGGTAAAAAATCCACTATTAAGAAGAGTTAGTATTTAAATTTGCTGGTCTGCGTTCCAAACCATACTCCATTTGGACGGATTTTGATCGTGGCACTCGTATACAACCACTTGCAAATCGTCTGGTGAAAATTTTAAACTGTCCTTCGGCATACAGGAAGCAAGTTCCATAGGCGTTAAGTTTTGGTTGCTGTAAGCGAGTGAGACGTGGACACCCTCCACTTTCTTGTGATTGACTAGTAGCATTTGCTCCACAGAATAAAAATCATTATTGTCAATAGTCACGTGGCTAAGATACGGTTGTGAAAACAACTGCAGAAATGGAAGTGTATGATTTTGGAACCGCTTTGCCATGTCCACCGCTTCTTGCTTCTTTACGATAGAGTGTTTAATCGTTATATGAGCCGGAAATGCAGCAGTGTTTAATACAAATGCATTTTTTTGTATCAATGTATTGATTGGGTGATTTTTTCTTATTTTATACCAAACACAGTAACGAAACATAACAATTTTATATTAGTATGAAGGAGCATATATAATACAGTACATAGTTGCTTTTTTTCTGTAAACCCTAATGTTATCCCAATAAAACTTGAAGAAGTGTCTAAAGTAGGTTTTTTTGTACTTTTTTTAAATCAGGTCAGAATCATCTTTTTTATCCTGAGTTTCTTTTGATTGTTCGAAAATTTCCTTAATTCGCATACCGTGTTTCAAAGGTTTCTCTTCTGTATTCATATTACGTAATACTAAACTGTTTAGTTGGCGCTCACGACGCTTTCTACTTATACGACGGTTTACTGCTTGTAATCTTTGTAAGGCTTTGTTGGCGGTTAGCGCAGAAGGTAATTTTCTTTTTATATTGTGTTTATTTTCAACGTTTTTAATTAGGTCATTTACTACAGCCTTGACTACATGATGTATTACTTTGGAATTTTCGTCTACATTGTCCTCCTCTACAGTATTTTCATTTTCATCCACGATATCAATCGTTACGTCTTGTGGGATCACCACTCGGTTTTTCTTTAAGGTCTTTTTACAAAAACAATGATATAGTATGACGACAATTATTAGTGCCATAGGTAGACACAGCACTAAAAAAACAACAAAGTCGTCTTGAGAAAATTGCTCCTGTACTTCTGAATAATTTGTAGCATGGTAAAAAGGATTATTACTATGGTTTATCATACGGTTACTTTCGTTTTTTAGTATCACAGTTGTTGTAGGTAGGAACGTTGTAGTGGTTGTAGATGTGACATTTGTTGTAACATTTTTTACTACTGTTGTTGTAGAATTGTATCTTGTAGTCGTAGTTAAAAAAATTGTTGTTGGTGGTGGTGGAACAGTTGTTGTCGGTGAAACAGTTGTTGTCGGTAAAACAGTTGTTGTCGGTAAAACAGTTGTTGTTGGTATCATGCATTCTACTACACAAAAAAAACTATGGTTAAACAACACATTACAATCTGGACATGTCTTGCAACTTAAAATTGTTGAGCTAGAAGAATTGGCTAAAAGTTGACAAGCACTCATATTTAAATTGGTAAAAGACTTTATTAAATAGGTTAAGATATTTTAAATTAAAAACACGTCCTTACTCTTTTTTTGAATCCCTCAACAAAAAGGTTTTGAACATCTTTGTAGCTTTTTGCTATGTGTTGTAAATAAACATACCAAACGTAACATTTTAGCACGATGACGGAGTTAATGGAGTATTTAAACGGATTATGGGAAGAGAAGCAACCATTGAAAATTTCAAAAGAGGAGTTATGGAGTCAATATTGTCGAAAAAATAACTTGAATGGTTCTGACATACAAAAAACAATGCAACGCATTACCTTTGACAATTTTGATGCACTGCAAAGAGAGTTTACAAGCAAAAGTATTTTAAAATGTATTGCTTGCAAAAGTGACCATGTGGATTGGCGATCCGTGCAGACATGCCGTGCTGATGAATCAGAAACTATATTTGCAGAGTGTAAAACGTGTCGTACAAAGTGGCGCTTTCGCTAGCTATACTGTAAGTACAATTAACAAATATATTATGGGAAATATTATAAGTTACACAGCATTTAAACTTCTTCCAACAGTCATGTCAACAACAGGAACGGTAATCAAGGGCCTCGGCACGGTGCATGGCGTCGTGACACCAATTGTAGCACGTGTAGCATCCAAAGGTTTGTTGTTTGCTTTGTTTGGCTAAGGTATCCACCAGAACAAACTTTTTTCACTTTGCTTTGTTACCAAATGCATTGGTGGCCGCGGTGGCGGCGGAATTTTTTTTAGACAAGGTCTTTTTAAATAGACTAAACGTCGCAACATAATTTATAAGAACCATAATTTTGTATATATAATTTATTTTTACTACGAGCTAAATAATCGTCTAAAGCAATAGACAAAGTCTTGAACTATTAAGATGTAGATAAACAACTCCGTCATAGCCCAATGTATCGGTTCAGCTGCAACTTTTGCAAGAGGATCGTTTCCCATCGTTTGAACATTTGAAAACACCCACCATATGTCGTGATAGTTACCACTTTCTTGGTAATCGATTGCAGTTTGTCTGCCATATTGGTACAAAGCAAGCCATGCAAAAAAGTAATACCAAAAAGAGGTAAAGTCTGCTTTTAATGTTACATTGTCTTTGTGTAAAGCTATTACATTGTAAAGTAATGATATTATCATATTAATTGTAAACCAAACAAAATAAACAGCAGCACCATATGGCACATTTAGAATTTTGTACGAAGTTCCAGCTGAGCCTGTAAATGACGTTTCGAGAAACAGAAGGAAAATAAAAACGACATCTCTAGCTAAAGCTAACACATTTGAAACAATCATTTAAGTATGATGTCTTTTAATTATATACTTTTAAATGTCTACTCTATATTCTATTTTCCTGTATTTTACTTTGTTGCTAGTAACACGTGTAAAAATATAATCAAAATCTTTTCGCTCTACTACATAATAAATCCAATAACCTATCGTTACAGTTAGTAACAATGATGGCAACAAAAGATTTAATACTAAGATTGTGTGTTGGTTGTTTTTATTTGATACTTCAAAGCCATTAAACGCATCTATATGTTGTAGCATCCATTCTGTACGATCTTCTACCTTTTTTTTCATAAACTCTATTTCATCTTCAAAACTTTCTTTAGATTTTCCATCTACACCATAGTTAACTGATACAATATCTGTTTGTAGTGGTCGCTTTTTGTTAAATAGCCCCCACCGTTCTATTTCTCTATCAAAATATCCATTTTTATACTGCTGCAATCGTTGATTTAATACATTAAAATATATTTGTTTATTTTGTAATATTGTATCATTGTTGTTTTTTACTGCATCTATAAATGGTTGATGTTTTCCTAAATGTATCCATAGCTGTATTGGATCTTGAGGATAATATCCTAAATTGTTTATATGCCACCCTGTAATAGATGCAACTCGCCAATATGTTCCGTCGTAATCCCATCTTGGACCACTGTACAGTTTGCTATTATCTGGATTCACATAGAAATATTGTGATGTATAAGGAAAATCATCTTCACGCATCAACATCTCAGCATAATAGGTGTTAACAAAAGACTGTATATTTAGTGTTACCTCTGAAGTATTTTTCCAGTTCAAAACGCTGGCAAAATGATTTGTTCTGTCCATGTATTCTTCTCTACATGTAGCAACACCTTCTTCATCGTAAAACTCACACTTTGGATACCTCATCTTGACAGAATATTGTTTAAACAGTTCGCAAGGATACTTTCGTCCTCTAGAAGCGATGGTATGTTCTATGATAAGTGATACTTTATTTATGTTGTAATCGTTGTCATCACAATCCTCCTTCTTCCCTCCTGATTCCCAGTTCATTTTTTTCTCTATGAATCTACGCTGTATTGCTGGAATTAATAAATAAACTCCTTCGTAAGTATGCTTTTCACCAAATTTAAAAAGGACTTCTACTAGACGATGCTCTAAGATACCACCAACCAAACTAAATGCAGCAGCATCACGTGTCAATGTTTGCTCATTATAACCACCTCGTAGTACCCAATCTTCGTACTTTTCACCAAAGTCAAAAATCTCTTCTTTATCATCTTCACAAGTTGCAATAGATGTGCATGGGGTATCGTCTTCTATTGCAGACCAAAACTCAAATCCTAGGTTTAGCTTTTCACGCTCACTTAAACCAGAACCTTTCACTTCTATACCAATGGTATAAGACTCATTTGTACCAGAATCAGAGATAGTGAGCTTTGCAAACTTTTTATCGCTCAAGTCTATATTTTCAGCACTTCCTATTTCAGTTAAATCAAATATAAGCAGTCGTTTTGTTGCTCCAAAACCATAAGTATCTAGAGGCATATCTATCTCCTTGTTACCAGAATGCGGCGGCAACGGATCATGCCCAAATATTTCGATTATGTAAATAGTTAATACTACAAGTGAAACAACTAATAAAATCCAGCGTAACATTTATTGTAGTAGTATTTTTATTTATATAGACTACTGCGTGATTGTCCAGAACCATATACTATACTATTGTAAAACAGAATATATTACCTATTTATTTTGTAGTTAAATATTTTGAATTCAAATAACACCTCGGTCAAAAAAAAATATTTCTTCACCTACCAGTTGTCGTCGAACAGCACACTTACAACAAAGCAAGAAAAAAAGTTGGTTGGACTGTAAATTTTTTTGGCAACCTTTTTTATTTTTGAATTCATTTTTTATTAGCATGACATAGCATTGGTGAAAAAAATAGTTTAAGGTAGAGGGGGAAAATAAGGTAAAAAAAAGATGTCCTCTAAAAAACACCTTAAAACAATTAAATATTAGGCCTACACAGCATTATGACATTTGATAGGAAAAAGCTGTTTTTAAGCATAAATTTCGATAGTCTCTATTTTTGCAAGCCTTTTTTATTTTTGAATTCAAAAAAAACACAAAGCCAAGTAATGAAATGCAAAAAAAACGTTGAAGTTGCATAATGAGTGCACAAAACATTACACCTGACATTGTAAGTCCAAAAAAAGGAAAAAATATACCGCCAAAGGTAAACGAGTACGCATATTACGATTCTCGCTTAAATCCAAACGACAATACTAGCATAGACCTTGATACTTGGCATCACTGGTTAGTTACCTGTGGAAACGATTCAACAGTTGGTTGCAACTATTCGTTGCCGTACGTCAAAGCAAAGGAACCATACATCACTTGCCACGGTAAAATAACAAAAGTATTCCATCATCAGCATGAAACATAATGTGTACCCAAGAACCTATGTTCGAAGAGAAAAGACCAAACAACTCTATCGCATCGACAATGTTCTCGCACCAGACGACGAGTATCAAACATTAGTAGAACAAAGAAAAAAACAAGGTGATGCACAGATGGAAAACTACCGACCACCATTGGTTCGCGGATGTGGCTTGCCTGCTGAACAACGCAGAAAACGCAATAAATGGAAGCAAGTCTTGGAAGCTAGGAATCGGAGCATGGCATGGAGAGAACGAAAATTTAATATTTAAGCAGTAAACTATATTGTGAAAAATATATTATATATATTTCCTTTACTATGTATAAATGTATCTGTGTTTTATTTCAGTTTTTGTAATTTTTTGTGTGAGTTTGTATATATTTGTATCTTTAAGTAAACCGTCATACATATCCTTTACATATCCCAACCAAAAGCAGATGGCATACGTCTCTACATGGGACGATTATCACAATATAAACGATTACATAAAGTTATCAGAACTAAACGAAGGGCTCGTTCCTTTAACCATGTTTATAGACACAGTTAACTTGGACGAAGCATACATAGCCAAATTAAACACATTGATTCCATTTAATACTATAGAATCTCACAGTATGACGCACCCTTTGAATCCTAATAATGATACAGAGTACATACAGTCACAACTAGATATTCAAAGGTTATTCGGAGGGAAGTACGGAACAACATACGCTTATCCCTATGGAAATATTCCTGATAATATGACTACGGTGCGAAAAACATATTTGGCTGCGAGAACATGCGAGTATGGATTTGTAAATAGTACAGACATGCATCTATTGAATTCTTTACCAATTGAAAAATTAAAAGAAGAAGACATTATTGAAGCCATCAACAACAATTATGCATTAATTACTATTGGTCATGGGCTTGACGATGGATGGAGACCAATATCGGTAAAGAATTATAAAAAACACTTGTCCTACCTCAAAAAACACTCCGGTAAAATATGGTTTACAACATTGCCTGAGTTTGTTTCATACCTTCATTCGACCAAACAGATATAACCTATAATTAGAGTGAGTGACATCCTTATAATGTTTCTTATATATTTAATATTGACATTTTTTGCAGTGATCGCAGTTGTAGTGTTTGTTGTAATAGACAATACTTATGGTGGAAAAGTCAACGGACCTTCGAAACATGTTGTGTTTCTAGGCTTGGATGGTCTCAGTTCGCGCAACCTTCATAGAGCAAAAACACCAAATATAGATTTTATAAAGAATAACGGTGCTTGGACGTCCGAAGTTAGTATCGATCCGTATTCGAATGGATCTGGGCCGAATTGGGTTGGTGTACTTAGTGGCCATGATTCAACTTCCTCAAATATTACAGATAACAGTTGTAAAAAACCAAAGTATTCCACCGTCATGGATCAATTGATGCAAGTTAACAAAACTGTCGCTGTATCGACTCAGTGGCACGACGTGAAATGTTTCATAAATAAAGTCACTTATTATCAAGATGAAAAACGCGCATTTACAGATATTCCACGATTAATCAATACAGTTCATGCTGGTTATTCTTTTGTGTTTATACATGTAGACAACTTGGATTTTGTTGGACATCGGTTTTCAGGAGGTTCAAATACATACACGAAAGAGGTAGAAAAGGTAGACAACGATTACGTGGGTCCTTTACTAGACTATGTAACACACACAGACGGCTATACTCTGATAATAGCATCGGATCACGGTCATAAATTAACATCAAAAGACCATTCAAACGACCCGGTATCATTGTTTATGTATGGAGAAGGAATACAAAAAGGTAAAATACACCCAATGAAAAATGTAGATATTTATAACTATTTAAAACAATTATTATTTTGATATATTACTTATTTGGCATAAAAGCAAGTCTTGAAAGCTAGGCATCGGAGCATGGCATGGAGAGAACGAAAATACAATATTTAAGCACATTCACAAGTAAAACAAATGCCAAAAACCATCGACGTAGAAGAGCTAAGGAAACAAAGAAATAGACAAAAACAAAAAGAAAAACGTTTAGAACTAAAAGAACTTGAAAAGGCAAAAAAGACCATTGAATACCAGCGTATGATTAACAATAATAGAAAGGAATACGGTATGAAACAAAAAAAAATACAATCAAACATGAAATGCTATTTTAAAAAGAAATCGTAATCATCGCCGTGAATGATCGTTAAGCATATAAGTTCTCGTCACTTTTTTATATTTAAAATACTTTTCCTTGCATTTACCATAATTTAATTTTGTATCTCTCATACATTTTTGATACTCTCTCCAATAATTAAATGGTAACATGACTCTTATTATTCACACTAACTTATTTTATAGGACTTGTGCCAAGCTCCCGGCCTTGCAAACTTACTATATTACATATTATAGACAGATGTAAAATGACTTCTAATGAAGACGAGAGATTGCAATTTCTTAAAAACTTGGAACCAGATTGGTTTTGGTATAGACAAACACATCTTGGGAGAAAAGTACCGAGAAAACTAACTTATGAGGCTCTTGAATACAACGAAGATCTTATTTTACTGGACAATAAGGACATACTTACACTTATAGATAATAATACATTCAAAAAAGTTGCAAATCCTATACAAAAATCTTTAAAACATGAAGACTTAAGCAACTTTACTGAATTTGTGTTTGACACAAATTTTGAAGGACCATGTACGTTTGTAATTGTTAAAGAAACAAATCCGGTTAGTAAAAAAACTACTTATTCGTATGCTGTTAGTCATGTTATTGACCCTCTTGAACCCGGTAGTAAACACGATTATTTGATGACTTCTATTCATAAAGATTTAAAACCAAAAAATATTATGGTTGCCAATTATACTATGATTGCCGGTGAACTCCAAATACAATACAACCAACTGAAGATAAATTTTATTTCAACTGCAACAAGTTCACAGTTATTCGATATAGGCATCGATTCGGACAAAAAATCAAATTGGTTGAAACCAAACATAAACATAGATGACATAGATGGAGAAGATACAGAAGAATGGGATTACTATTGGGGAATTTTCAATTTGTTTTTGCAATATTTAAAAGGTCTTCATATGGATACAACAAATGTTTGGTTACCTACAGAACTACGTGGTAAGGATTTTTCTATGATTCAAAATAAAGTTACGAAAGAGACGTTAAGCAAGTGGCAACGCAATAATGTGAAACTTTATAAACGTATAGTGTATCCTACACGTGGCTTACCATTAACATCTTTTGACTACAAATATATGCGTGATAAGGAAGCGGTTGATACCATGGTTTATTATATAAATTTGTGTGAGTTTCAAAACCAAGATTTAAATGTGAGAAAAAGATGTGAGGACAAAAATTTAAATTTACAAGATTTGATAGACAAAAATTTGATTGAACCGTACGACATAAATAAACGGAAATATGAGATACCAAATGAGAGACCAACAAAAAGACCACGAAGATGGAGTCCGCGATTACTTATGATTCTTGGAGATGTTCCGTCCAACGAGGTTTTGTCTTTTAACCTAAAATTTTAAATAATTAAAACTTATTACTTCAAGAAGAACTTAGCAAATCAAAATCTAAAAACCTCCGCCCCTTAAACGAAGCACGAGATGAAGCGTAGATTCTTTTTGTATATTATAATCGCTTAAGGTTCTTCCGTCTTCTAGTTGTTTGCCTGCAAAGATCAATCTTTGCTGGTCAGGTGGAATTCCTTCTTTGTCCTGAATTTTATTTTTTATGTTTTCAATCGTATCGCTCGGTTCCACGTCCAAGGTGATTGTTTTGCCCGTCAACGTCTTAACGAATATTTGCATGATAGTTTAAGAGTCTACATTTTCAAAGAAATACTTATATAGATATTTTAAAAATCACACCAACGTTTTATAATCTTGATTTGTCCCTGCAAGAAAACTTTCAATGGTTTGAAGCATCTCTGCCCTAAGCTTCGTGTCATAAATCGATTTCGAGCCGTCTAGGACAAGTACGTTGTCTTTTGGAAGCAGCCACGCATCATGCTCGGCTTCTAGCTGTGCTAGGTACTCTTTGGTGATCGTTTGCTCGCAGCTTCGGTTGCGTCGTTTGATGCGTTCCATACAAATATCTACTGGTGTTTTCAGATAAATGTAGTAATCAACGGCTGGTGTAACGGATTTGCATAGTTGGTACATTTCTTGGTAGACTGCAAATTGTAGGTCTGTAAAGTAATTATTTTTGTGTTGTATTTTTGCAAATAGTAGGTCCGCCGCCAAGCTGCGATCCAAGCACCAATCTGCAGCATGTAGCGAGAGTAGTTGCTTGGTTTTGGTGCTTAGCGTGACTTGTTGAAATAGGTAGGCCATCTCCTTTGGCTTTTCATAGTAGGCATCCAGCATGTTCCTACCGTTAATATGCCACTGCTCGACTGGTTCTTTTAGGACTTGCCAAGCTTTGTGCTTGAACTCGTAGCTTAAAGTCGTCTTTCCAGCTCCGATGTTTCCTTCAATTGCAATAATCATTGTATAAATGGACTAAATAAAAATGTTATGCTAAAAAATATGTATTGTATTTAAAAAGCTAAAATTTTAAAAGGGCCGAAGGACCCTTGCCAGTTACATTGCCCATTTTGTCATTAAACTTTTTTTGCATTTCTCTCGCTTTCTCTCTCTCCGCGGCTGCCGCTTTGTCTCTCTTCGCTTGTTCGGCTGCACGAGCTTCCTCTCTTTTTCTTTTTCGCTCTCTATCCACGCGTCGTATTTTGTCAGTGTCATTGTCCATGTTCATATTTCCAATTTCGTTTTCAATGTCTCGGTCACTGTCGTAGTCACTCATTTTATTGAACTAGCGACTCAAATTATATATACTACGATTTAGTATGATTAGTGACATGAATAAGGTAGCCTACGAAATGCGAGTGCCAATAACAAAGCCAACAAAAGATTCAAAGGGCCTAGCACTACCAGGATTTCCACATGCAACCCTTGCTTCTGTGCACTGCCTGATGCACAAGTACAGTTGGTCAAAAGAAGACCTGAAATGGCTAGATAAGAACTGGATCAAATTGCAAAAGGAAGAGTGTGGTATGCCAGTGTATGCAAAGCCGGGTTCATCTTTCGACGATCCAGTCTTATCACTGAACGATCAGCATTTAGTGCATCGAGAATGAATCGCATCCATGAATTAATTGAAGACGTCTACGCACAGCTCGGAGCCGGGCGACGTGAGAAGGCTTACCAGGTGGCGCTTGCTTATGCGCTGAATAATATTGGTATAACTGCCTCGATTGAGGTCAGTAACCCTGTTTACTACTACGATGTGCATGTGGCAACGGCCTTCATCGATATTTTGACAGCGACACACGTCATTGAAATCAAGTACGTCCGTAAGCTTACGGATATACATAGGCAGCAATGCCAAGCCTACATGCGTGATAAAGGACGAAATGGCATATTGATTAATTTCGGTTCACAGTCTCCAGAGGTCGAGAATCTACTTTACACTAATGATGGAATCAATGAATAGTTTGTTCTGCGTCCAAGTTTCTCTGTCTTTAATGACAGTCATAATTCGCTGTACAACTTCAACATTTTTTTCCCCTATGTTTGGCAAGCAATAGTATTCTTTGCAAATAGAGCAACGTAATTTTGCATGCGACACGTATTCCATCAGACATAACTTGTGAGCATGGAAAGTACAACGACAACGTGGCATTTTCATCAGCAAGCCTTTGTTTGATAAGCAAATGTAACATTGCATTGGGTTTTTTTTATCAATCCACGTTTCTTCTGCAACTAATTTTTTTGGTGGTGTTGGCGTGCCTTCGCTTTCAGAACTTGGTACATAGCCTGTGTCAAACAAATTTAAACGCGAAGGCCGCCGCCGTCTTCGAGAAGTTGTGCGGCGTGGAGTTGCATTGTTTGAACTAAGATTACATCCCATTTTGTAAAAGAATTAAGTCAATATATACATGAAGTTTGAAGAAGTATTGTCTGTTTTTGAAACATTTTTTAAAGACGATGGTATTCCAGACGAGTCGTTTACAAACGACAAGAACAAAATGATGCAAGCGGTTCGTGTCCTGCATGCCTTGCTGTTACAAGGTCTTAGTCCTGCAGAGAGGAACGAGATTCGCTGCCTACAAGAAATTAATGTTCCGGAAGATTGCCCAGAAAGACGCTCCTTGCAGCAACTGCACTTTTTCCTAAAGGAACTGCGATTGGAAAAGGCAGTCTGGTCCAATGTATTTCGCTTTATTAATTTTCCATTGCAAAGCACCGTGCCCAGACACTTGCGCTGGATGGAGCCAAAGGAGCAAGTAAAGGTAAAGAAGAAGCAGCTTATTACATCCTACGCAGATTCGCTACTGTTTTTACTACAGGAGAAGGAACATATTATTTTGCCAAAAATTAAACAGATCGAAGATTTAAATAAGAAACAGTTGGAATTAAAATTACAAATAAAACAATTTGAGTACGCGGTAAAGCATATGCATGAGGAACAATTTTGTGCCAAACATTATCACTTTATTCGACCATGGATGACACGTCAGCAGGTGCATCGCGATAGCGTCAAGCTCGATAGTATATGACTAGCTTTACGAAAAGCTGTACACTGCAGGATACAACAAAAAGAAACATCAACAAATTTGTAAAAAAGCACCAAAAATCATTGCTGCAGTCTAGCGTGGCATCGCCTGCTAATAATAGTATACAAATAATATACATTAACATACATCCAAACAACGCGTGTAAGCATGCTATAAATATTGCCTTTGTACAACTTGTTTCTTCCGTTTCCTCCTCTTCATCATCACTATCTACTACTAACTCCATGCGGCATTGAGGACATGTTTTTGATTCTTTGATCCATTTTTTGTGACACTCTTTGCAATGCTGCCACATGCAATTTGTACATTCGAAACCTGGTGGATGACTTTCATAACAAATTAAACATTCATCCGTTTGCACATGAATGCTTTTTAATAAAATATCTGTTTCCATTTATGTATTGCAAGAAAAGTATTTATAGTCTTACTCAGTATGCGATACAAAGGTACAATTTACTAACGATACAACATCTCTTGCCTCGCTCGGCTGCAACGTCAAGCTGATACTCTTGACAGGACCACCGTTTGCAAGCGTGCCAGTCATGTAATAGCCTAGGCCCTTGGCATCGGTAGCTATGCCAGTCACGCCGCTTTGTATGCATAGTTCTTGCAAATCTTCCAATGAAATAGTTGTTGCAAAGCGAAGCAATGGCCATAGGTTTAAACGTAACAAAAATAAGTGTGGTACCTCATCAAGTTCTGGTGGAAAATCTCTCCAAGAAAAGGTAACATGGTAGGATTGTTCCACAATACTTGGTATGAGTTTCTTAGCAACTTTCTTCTTCTTCTTGCCTGAGTTGACTTTTTGTGAAAACGTAGTTAGTGTTTGCCTGATCTTGGCTCGGTCCTCCTCTGTGAAGACAGGCTTTGTTTCATCACCAGACTTAGACTTTAAAATGTCAGACTCTCTAAAAGCCATATGCCAGCGTTTTAAAAGAGGAGTTGCAAAAGTAACTTGCTCAGCTATTGAAATCGATGTGAACCAACCTTATGTAACCACTGGAAATACCGACGAGGAGGTGTGTGGTAGTGCCTTCTTTGTACCGTCACAGTATTTATACTTGCCTAAAAACGACGGATCAAAGCGATATCTCGTCACCAATGCACATGTCATTGATGCTTGTCCAACGATGCGTGTTGCGTTGACATTTCCAGAACTAGGAAAGTGTAAAATGTGGGCAAAAGTTATACTTGCTTGCCAGCCACTTGACTTTGCCATTCTCGAAGTAGATGCAAACTACAACGAACACCTAGAAACAGAAATAGGTAAAACGTTTGCTGAAGTCATGAGACGCATACCACCAGTCAAGCCACGTAGAAAACTGGTAGACACGACAAAGGAGGTTAGCCACGAGGCTACTGGTATTGGGTTTCCTTTAGCGTCAGAAGATTGTCACATATCAAGTGGTAAAATATCTGGACGCCATGCTCACTTTCTACAGGTAAACGCTTCTATAAATGGTGGCAACTCTGGTGGTCCACTATTTGATGCAAGAGGGAATCTAATAGGTGTCTGCGCGGCATCCTTTGATGAATCCGAAGGTATTACCTTAGCTATACCATGGCATGATATCGACAAAATGCTCTGTCACTACTGGGACAAAGAGTCACTGACACTGCAATGCCCAAATCTAGGCATTGCGACAGAAAAATTAATTGATAGTTACGCAGCTGTCAAATTGAAAAACTCAAATGTTAAAGGTGCACTAGTTACAAAAGTATTTAGCTCTTCTGTATTAAAATCAAACAATTTAAAGCCAAACCATGTTATTTGCAGCATTGGCGACAGATCGCATGAGTTTGATATTGATCGAAACGGCCTTGTCAACTTGAAGCACCAACTAGACAAAGTAAAATTTAGTTCCTTGAATGTTTTACTTTTGCTAGATCCTGAATCTTCGTTTATACGTGTATATGATGGCAAAAAAAGACGGACGATTAACTTTACGCTCGAAATACAACAGAATGTCTTGAGAAACTGCATGCCGGTCCTAGAACAAATCGAGTGCTTTATCTTTGGTGGTGTCGTCTTCTCGCAGTTTTACAACAACCATATTGAAGATTTAGAGGACGAAGCACTGGACCCTGGCATAGTACAGTTTCTAAGTGAAAGCAAAGGGTCCGAGCCGGCAGTCGTAATTACTGCATTTCGATTGCCAAGCTCCATCTTGCAACAAGGCTACTCGTTAAAAAGATTAAGCGTCTTGAAAAAAATTAACAACAGAAAGGTGAATACAGTCGAGGACGCAAAGGCCATTTTAAGAAAACTTGTGACAGAATACACTGCAAACAATGAAAAACGCTACGTTTCCATGGATATTGGTGGAACCTGCAAGACAACCGTCTACGTTGATTTAAAACTAGCGTTTGACCTAGAGCCGATGCTATACATGACGCCAGGCTTCTCGAGAACGCATAGTGTCATCGAGCTGCCAGAAATGAAAACGAAACGACAACGAAGTAAAATTAACCTATAAAGTACTTTGTAAAAAGAATTATAAAGATGAAATTAGTACTATTATTATGTATGCTTGTTAGTATAAGTGCTTGTCCTAGCAAACAATACACCTTAAATTGTATCATGAAGTACGACATGGATGCAGATGGTAGCATTTCAGCAGATGAAGTCTTTAGCGTATGTGATGCAAAAATGTATTGGTACGAAAAACTCGTCTACAGTCCACAATGGATTACGAATAAATTTAGAGAGGATTGTGGTTTCCCGCTGACCAGCTCCTCGCTTCAGAAAAAAAGTTGCTTCGAGAAGTGTTCTTATCGTACGTCTATCGTACATAAATTATGTCCTTAAAATTTAATAGTATTTTTAAGGTTACGTTTAAATACTATGCTGTGTCCATGGTGCGTTGTCCAAGGTCCGTCATAGTCCTTTGTCGTTTTATTAATAAGGTACAACAATGGCACCTGCCCTGGCATCTCGTCTACAACTTCAATGTTTTGATGGACGACCCTCCTTTTCACAAATATATTCTTACTGCTAATGTACTTGTAAATAGCATTGGTATCGTAATCTACAAAAAGAACTTTTACTGGTTGTGCTTTTAATAGTGAAGCCATTTGCTTTGAATCAGGGCACCAAGCTTTTACATAACATACACCTACACCATACAAATTTAAATCTACTTCCGTCAACATATTGTAGCTCTGCACACATACCACTATATACCTTGCAAACATTTTGGATTCCAAAACAAATATCAATCTCAAAAACCTATAAGACAATCAAAATCTGGTAAAACAAGTCATGTCTCTAGATCAAAAAATTACACGAAACTTAGAAAAGTTAGAATTCGAACCGAAACGCGTGAAGCGTAGAAGAAATGTTGCACCCATTCGCAAAACTGCTTTCAAACTAAAGGAGCTAAGGGGGGAGCTGAGCGAGGAACCTATGCTAACAGAAGACCCAAACCGTTTTGTTCTCTTCCCATTGCAACACATGGATATCTGGTCATTTTACAAGAAGGCAGAGGCATCGTTTTGGACCGTGGAAGAGGTAGATTTGGGACAAGACAAACAGGACTGGCAAAAGTTGACAGACAACGAGCGCTATTTTTTAAAGTATGTCTTAGCGTTCTTTGCAGCTTCAGATGGTATCGTCAATGAAAATCTAGTTGCAAACTTTATGAACGAAGTACAGTACAGTGAAGCTAGATGTTTCTATGGCTTTCAAGTTAGCATTGAAAATATTCATAGCGAAATGTATTCTTTACTTATTGATTCTTATGTTACAAACAAAGATGAAAAACATAAATTATTCCGCGCACTTGAGCATTTTGGAGCTATTAAAGAAAAGGCAAACTGGTGCTTGCAATGGACACATCAAGAGAACGCATCGTTTGCTGAACGACTTGTTGCGTTTAGCGCTTGTGAAGGCATTTTTTTCAGCGCTTCGTTTTGTAGCATATTTTGGTTGAAAAAGCGTGGTCTTATGCCAGGATTATGCTTTTCAAACGAGCTAATCTCGCGCGACGAAGGCTTGCATTGTGACTTTGCTTGTTTATTGTACAAGGATCATTTGGTAAACAAGTTACCAGAAGAAACTGTTCACAAGATTATCAAGGATGCAGTCAGAATTGAGAAAGACTATGTAACCAAAGCTTTGCCTGTAGAACTAATCGGCATGAATTCACGCTTGATGTGCCATTATGTCGAATTTTGCGCAGACAGGTTATTGCACAGTCTTGGAGTAGCAAAAGTTTACAACGCGGCTAACCCGTTTGAATGGATGCAATTAATTAGTCTTCAGGGTAAAACGAACTTCTTCGAGAAAAGGGTAGGCGAATACAGCAAAGCTAATGTCGGCAATGATACAGAAGACACACAGTTTGCTCTAGATGTCGATTTTTAAATCATATTGTAAGTTAATTATTTTATGAATTAATTAATGTTTTAAACACATTCTCAAATATCCATGCTTTTATCAACCGTTCCTTATCTTCTTCCTTGTACTTGTTGCTCTTACTCAAATTATGTTGTGCAAACATTGGTTGGTGATTTTTATACCAAAAGCAGTAGCGTTGCTGAAGCGGATCAAGCATATTAAATGCTGCACATGGAACTCGATGATCGATGTGCCATTTGTCTTTATTCTCCCACGTCATACCATCGACGAACTGATTTTCGATGTAGCTTCGAAAACAGGCTGACGTGCAGCCTAAAAGTTCTATCGTACCTATTGATTTGTTTGCACCTTTGGCCTTCATAGCATGGTTTACACGGCATCTCAAACGGCACATGATTGCGAACGCTGGATCCTCACGTCGGCGCTTTCGTCGATATGCACTTGCTTTTCCATTGGTTTTTCGTTTTCTTCTACTCTTTCTGCCTTGTGCTCGTACTCGTTCCCTCCCATGCTCCGTGCTCGTCCGTTTGTTATACGCGATCTCTACGCATTTTTTGCAATGACTTTGAAGGCCATCCCATTTCCTCTTAAATTTATTAAACTCCTTCAACAATTTCCATTCATCGCATTTTAAGCAATGTTTTTCTTCTAAGTCATCTTGGAATCGGTGCTCTGCTAGGAGCCTAGGCTTGATGCCTAGCTTCCGTTTCCGTTTTTTTTTAGCGATCACATCGCATCCTTTGCAGCTGCTTTGAAGGCCATCCCGTGATCTCTTGTGTTTCGAAAACTCCTTCAACGCTTTCCATTCATCACATCTTAAACAGTGCTTTTCTTCTAAGTCGCCTTGAAATCGATGCTCGGCTAGGAGCCTAGGCATGTCATTTAACAGACTTAAAAAAATTGATAATACCGATGTGACGTTGATAAGTTTCCTTAAATTCATTTTCTATATCTATTAGATCAAATTGTAGCGGTATCATTAGCACTGCATCTCGTGCATTTCTATCTTTTTCTGATACTTCCCATGCGTTGTGAGGTTTTACGAATGGAAATTGCATTCCAACTGTGTCTTTAAGGAATGTATTTACCTTTAGCATTTCACGATATTGCTTTCGAAGTTCTTTTGCTGACCATAGTAACACACTGCGATCAATCATTTTTTTTGTTGTTTCTCAATCTCTTTTAATTTATCTTGTAAGTAAGTAGTAATGATAGAAAGTTTTGGTAAATCGTATGTTTGCTCTATGTAAATTCCGGTCAAGATGCCTACAATGAACTGGAACATGTAAGGTATTAGGTAGCCTTGTATATAGTAAAAGTTTTGGCGGCAAACTTTGTTGACATTGTTTTTTTTTCACTATGCTATTCCCATGCTAAATAACTTAGTAGAAAATAATGCTATTTCTATGCTAATTATCTTAGTAAAAAAAATAACGCTATTCCTATACTATCATTATTTTCAAAAAAAAATGTTGAACATAGTACCAACAAGACACCTACACACGCAACTACACACACACACACATACACGTATCGTTACACACACATACACAACAATGACAACTACGATGAGTTCTTTTGACATGAGTTTTGATGACCTTTTTGATGATATAACTGTTTGTAATGTTGAAAATGCTGAGAATAATAATTTGATTGAAAAAGACATGATCAGAGTGAATTCAGACGACGAAGTAGAGGACGATGCAGACGACGCGGAGGACGATGCTGAGGACGATGCCGAGGACGATGCCGAGGAGGATGCCGAGGAGGATGCCGAGGAGGATGCCGAGGAGGATGCCGAGGACGATGCCGAGGAGGATGCCGAGGAGGATGCCGAGCACAAAAATCTTTTTACTGGGATTATAAATAGGGAAACAGCTAGAGATATTGTTGACAATTTTCTTCTCGAAAAGCTTTCTGCACCGACCTTTACTCAATTTTCACAAGTATATCAAAACAGAGAAAGACGGCAAAAGCGAACGTTGTATAAGAAACGGAAATACAGCTACTCATACAAAACGTTTTGTTTTTTGCAACGTTCAAAGTACAAACGCATGTTTGAAGCAAAACATAAAGAAACGTCTTTTAAAAAGTATAGAAAAAGATGTAATGCTCGAAAGCATAGAATATTGGTAAATATGTTTATTGAACAATTACGTCAAAAAATAAATGCAAATGTTACAAGAGTTTAATTTATCTTTTTTTATATGTTTGTGGTTTAGGTATTGACTGAGGACGCTGTGTTCCCGTCTTTGATAGTTTTGTTATTCCTTTTGGAGCTTGCTTAATGTTTGTTTTTCCTTTAAATGGCATAATGTTGTTTAAAACTCTTAACTTATAAGATATATAGTATTTTTTTACACTTTACAAATTATCTTCTCCTTTGTTTTTCTAGTATCAATAAACTGGAAATACTTTTGCAACGACGCAAACAGTAGCAACGCTGCACCAACATAAGCGCCAGCGCCACCAAATAGAAAGCTTACTAGTCCTACGCCTAAAAACACTTCCTTTTGACGATTGGATTGGGCGACGTCCCAAAATAGTAACATGTAGACATAAACTAAGTTTGGTACAATATGAAATAGGAACGTTAGAATACTCTTTTTGCTAGTAAATTGTATGGTAACAAAGTACTGCAAGAATACGTCAATTATCCAAGCAAGGTAGCTGAAGGCTGCAAGTCGCGGCAAAAGTGCCCAGCTCCGAGTTCGACTAAGTGGCCATGCTATCAAGTACAAGAAACTGAAGGCAACAAATATATAGGGAAAGTATAGAGTACGCGTCCAAGTACGGATGCGCTGGACCGTGTACGGTAGCGCTATGCTGTAATCAAAAATGTTGAAGTAGCCCTTTTCTCCTACACTGACGGCGTAGTGTGCACCCTTTATTTGTCCTATCACTTCAATCACAATGGTCGTATTTACCTCTGCAACCGATGCGACTTTAAACACTTTTTCCATTGCCAATACGTTTGCTGCATCGTGAACATACATTTCACTTTTTGGAAATCCCATCCCGTGGCCAGTAACCTGCAGTACAATCACTTCGTCTTTGGTAGCAACTGGTACAAATACCTCCATTTGCATCCTATCACCTTTTAAAAAGTTTGCAGCAAAAAATTGTCTGTTTCTCGTATTTTCCTCTGAAAATTCTGCATACACCATTTGATATTGCGTCGGCTTCTCAAAGGTGTGATCTTTGTCGGTTAAAAACATACACTGCGCCAGCGACACAGATAAACACAAAAGAAGCAAACGAAACATTTTCTATAGTGAAACACGGATTAATATAAGTGTTTTTATGGAGCCCGTAAAATGGCCGTCGGAAGACGACTGCTGGAAAATATGCGAGTCGATGCTTGAAAAAAAGGGAGCGACGGACCAGCAAAAAGTCAGCTTCAATGCTTTCATTAAACGTGAAATGCACAAGACAATCTATCAACTATTTGCATTTGAAAATCAAGTAGGCTTAGACTTGTCGAAGACGTTTTCGGTACGCTGCAAAAACGTTGTTGTCAAAAATGCTATTCTGCTAAACAATGACATTGAAACCATCACACCATCCAACATATCTGTCGATGCAACCAACGCGAGATTATTACGAAGCAGCATCGTCAGTCCAGTCTACATCACGCTATGTTTTACGATGAAAAGTGAGTTTGGCACCGATACTGAAGAAATACAAGACATGCTTCTTTGCTACGTCCCAATCATGGTTGGATCCTCCATGAACCGATGCCACAAAAAAAGCAACATTTGTGACGATGGATACTTTATTCTAGGTGGCAACGAAAAATCGATTGTTGCACAAGAGCGCAAAATTGATCGTGAGGTACTTGTGCATGCAAATACATGCGTCTTCAAGGACCCAACCTTTCCAGAATCATGGATGCTTGAGTTAAAAAAACAAAAACATGCTCAAAAACCATTGATTGAGGTCGTCACAAAACACGGAAGTTGTGATATTAGCGTCATCTTTGCAGAGTACGACGTCGACCCAAAGGAAGTGTTTCCACAAAGCAACAAAATAAATACGAAATTGTGGAAAGAAAAAAGCCCACAAGAACGCTTGCATTGTTACCAAAGTGCCTTTCCAAAGGCAACGTGCATCAACATCAACGATTTATTCCATCGTTCATCTGTGAAACAGCTGCTCTACATGGCATTCTGCCTTAGCACGAAGCGGAACACCTACTCAAGGGACCACATTGCCTACAAACGCGTGGAAAACGTATCGGAACTAATGCTTGCTGTCTTGGAAAAATCGCTGGTACGTGTCGTCCTGAGCTTTAAAAAACGCATTATTAACTTCATTAACAAGCACCCAGAAAAGAAAATGATCAAAGGCGTCACCAGAGCACTAGATTCAAGGGTTTGCACCGAAGCGTTCTTCTACAGCCTAAGCACTGGCAACTGGCCAAGCCGTGGCAAAAATTCAAAAATAAGAACTGGTGTCGCACAATCCAGGAGCAACTACAACTTTAGCTCCATCCTAAGCCAGGCGCGGCGCATCCACACTGGCAACGAGAAGCTTAGCATCATTGATCAGCGAGAAGTCCGCGGCGACCACTTTGGATACCTAGCACCCTACAACACTGCAGAAGGGAAATCGTGTGGTATAAATAAAGCCTTTGCAACGCTTGCAACTGTCTCCATCGAGTTTGACGACAATGTGATTTACAAATACTTTGAAGATAAACAGATTAACTGCAACACCATTTGCATAGGTAAACCATACTACATCGTTGTCAACGGTTGCATAGCAGCGCAAGTAAACAGCGTCGAGGAGCTACAAAACGTTGCAAAGGAGCTGAGGCAGTATCGACGTGTTGGCATTATTGACAAAGGCGTGTCCATTGTCATACAGCACAAGCACATTAATATTCGCAGCGATGCTGGACGCATCCTACGGCCACTCTTTGTGCTTCAAAATTTGTATGCACAAGTGCAGAACGGACGTTTGATCCTAGACTTTGAACAACTTTTGCAACAAGGTATTATTGAACACGTGGATTCAAGGGAAGAAGACACGCTGCAAGTCGCTGCTAACTTCAACGTCGAGCACCTCTACGATTGCACACATGCAGAAATTCATGCAACGCTGTCACTCTCCATGTCGACCAACACACAAGCACCCTACTGCAACCACAACCAAGGGCCACGTATCACTTACCAAAATGCCATGGCCAAGCAAAGTCAGTCCGAGCTGCCACAAAACTACCGTGACCTCTTCTACACCAGGTCGCACTACATTTACTACGGCCAGAAGCCACTTGCAGCGACGAAGCTTGGCTCCGTGAAAGGCATGCCCTCGTCGTCCGGGCTCAATGCCATTGTTGCTATCATGCCATTCATGGGCTACAACCAAGAGGATAGCATCATCGTGAGCCAAGCTTTCCTTGACAGAGGTGGCTACCGAACCCTTGATGTCAAAACCTTTAGCTACTCTGGCTCCGATCAAATATCCAAACGACCAGCGAAGGAGCATTGGAAACGATCCGAAGCGAGTAAATTTAGCAACATTGACGACGACGGCTTGCCAACACCTGGCAACTACATTAAACCAGACGATGTGATCCTTAGCAAGTTCGAGGAAGACGAAGATGCCGTGATGCACGATACCTCGGTCAAAGCAAAGGACAAGCATGGCGTCGTCGAGCGGGTCATCGTTGGGCACGGCAAGCGCCGTAGAAAAGGAGAAGGTGAAGAGTCTGCAAAAATTAATATCATGAGCTACAAGATGCGCATACCAGAAATAGGAGACAAGTTTGCCAGTCGCCACGCACAAAAAGGTGTCATCTCGATGATACTGCCACAAGAAGATCTACCGACCATAGCATGCGGGCCGAACGCTGGTATGACACCGGATATCATCATGTCACCACATGCCATTCCAACACGCATGACGATTGGACACTTGATTGAATGTTTTGCATCCAAACTAGCTTGCTACACCGGCAAACGTGCCGATGCAACTGCCTTTGCAAACAATGACCTAGATGCCATGAGCAAAGAAATGAAGTCTTATGGCTTTCACCCATACGGTGACGAGACTCTCATGGACGGTCGTACCGGTGAACTCATGACTGGCTCTAAAATATTTATGGGACCTGTCTACTACCAAAGGCTCAGACACATGGTTGGAGACAAGATACATGTCCGAACACCAGGTGCGCCGCGCTCCATCCTAAGCAAACAACCAGTGGCCGGTCGTGGAAACAATGGGGGTCACAGGCTAGGGGAAATGGAGTCAACGTGCATTGCGGCCAACGGAGCTTCCCTGGTGCACAAGAGTCTGTGGCAGCAATCGGACAAGAGTACATGGCGTTACTGCAAGTGTGGCGTCTACAATGCAAAAGACGCGTTAGAATGTATTGTATGCAAAAGCATGGAGTTGCAAGATATTGAAGTACCTTACACGTGGAAATTATTGTGTGATGAGTTAAGACAGTGTGGTATAAAAGTAACTTAATTTTTTATTGAAACATCTCGTAGGGTGCATCCTTTACACGATGCGTAATAAACTCAATCCCCCAGTAGACGGCCATGGTCAGTGTAATGCACAGATCGTCGTTGCCACCTTTGAACTTTCCTGTGTAAATCACTCTAGGTAGTGCAAAGCCGCGCTGTGGGTGCTGGATAATTCGTTTAAAGGAAAACAATTGCTTCTTAAAGTCAGACAAAGCTCGGGCCTTGACGTCGCCTATGCCAACCGGGTTGGACACGACCAAGTCTTTCCAAAACATCACCGACTCTTGGCAAATGTACTTTTGTGTCTCCATCGTGTAGAGCTCCTTTCTCACTGCAGTTGTAATAACGCCTGTCCTTGACTTTTCTGAAATGGTCCATACCTTGCGATAGTTCTTCAACATGTAGGCCATGTGGTCACTCTCGTGCCCAAGGTTGGATTCAGGGATAAAAATAAACCATGCATCCTTCAACTTTTCTTGCCGTCGTAAGGATTCAATGTGTGCTGTCAAGAGACGCTGTATTTGCTCGTGGCCTTTCGTTGTGACCGAATCAATCCCAACAACTATAATCTTGTTAAACTCGATGACGATGCTAACCAATCCCATCTGCGACGATCCGCCACCATTTGGGTCGCATCCTACAAACACAAACAATGGTGGTTTTTGCAACTCGTAGTTCATAGAATTAAACATTTTGTCGACATACTTGCTTTTGAAGACCGATTGCAAATCTTGCGTAATGACGCCCATAGACTCGCGTTGCAACAGGTCGACTTGGTCACCATAGATCTGTTTTACCATATCGAATTTTGCGACACTCTTCCATGGTGGTATCTCATCGGTCATGTGCGGGCAGCGCTCCGGGTGGTCGCTCTGCTTGCATGCATCGCAGACCAGCGACACTTCCAGTGTTACAAATAGCGGCGAACCATCTGGCAACTTCATGTCAAACATCGCACTGTAGAAGTTCATATCGTCCTGTGGTGTGGAAATACAGATCAGAGCAGTTGAGTCAACCTCAAGTAAAGGAACAATTACCTCGTAGAAGACTTTGGTGTCCATAAAGGCAGCCTAGTAAAGAATTTTAAAGTAAAATAATGTTAGTCAAGTCATTGGATACCTTGGGGAAGGACCAAGACAATTGTTACTATGCTTATATATTTTTTACTCAAACACCATAAACTCGCGTGCCTTGCGATCCGCCAAGCCAAAGGAGCTTGGCGGAGGCACCATAAGGTCTTCCTGATCGTCCCATATCGATGTCAGGTCGTAGAGATCATATTTATTTTCTTCTGTTGTGATTGTATCAACGTCAACGCCTCTTTCTTGAGCTATTTTCTCTCGAAGCTTCTCAGCATAATTTTTTGCTGTCCGATCACCTTTTTTGTTGCCTTTTATGACAATTAATCTACTTTTGGCATAGTCTATGGCATTTTTTTTACTCATTTTACCACTTAAAAAACGGTTTTCTTCTTCCATAGCGACTGCTGACTTCTTAGGAGGTTCGACATATTTAGAAAATATTTCTTGTTTCGATGCATTAACTGTTTTTTCTGATATCAAGTAATCTGCTATTAAAGCTACAACATCTGATTTTGTTGATTTTTTTCCTTTTTTAAGTCCCAAGTTTTTTGCATACGATCTTAATTCATTCCATGTCATTTCACCGTTAACAAATTGTCTTATAGTAATATCATTTGTGGATGCGTCGTATCCGAGCGTGTCTACGTCTGCACCACTTAAAAACCTTCCGTCGCTAAGGTTGTTTATAACAGTATCTATTTGTCCTATCATAAAAACGTCTGCATCATAAAAAGCTTGTTTAGAGTTATGTGAATATCCTTTTCCATCAAATTTCTTGTCTTTTTCATAATTAATTAATTCCATGCCCCAAGCTCTGTACACTTCCTTCAAGCCTTCTGCTGTAATTATTCTTGTGCTACCACGTTGTTCGTTTAAACGTTGTAACAATTCTAAATCTTCGGATGGTGCAACAAATACGTATTCAGTTTTTTCTTTTTTATATTCTTCTAAAATTTCTACTAAATAGGGTCCCATCCGTTGTTTTGTTTGTCCTTTCTTACCACTCAAATTATGAATCTCAACAAATTCCATAGTATTATCTTGTGTAATATTATTTTGTTGTTTGTTATCTTTTTTTAATGATGGTAGGAGCCTTTCATCCGCTCCCAAACATGCTATGACAAGAAAAAGAATTTTATTGTTTTCTGTTTTGTAAAATAAAGTTGCATTTAATTGTTCGTTCTTTTTGTTCCATTCCAAACTAAACCAGTCCGGAACTTCTTCGGAGGCCCCCGGTGTTGCTAGTTCTTGAAGTAAATCGTAGTTACGAATAAAGTTAACTGCGTCTTTTCCCTTTAATTGTTTCGAAGTAGTACCAAGATCAGGATTTTCTTTTGATACGATGGATAGTGGTACCTTCCCTACTATTTGTTTTCGAAGCATTGTGGTAGACATTAAGTGTAAATCTTCTAATATATTTTCTTGTTCATGGTATTGTTTCAAGATGGACTTCCTATCTACAGTTTTTAAAGCTTTAAAATCTTGTAGTGAATACATCTCATTGCTTAATTGACCCGTAACTCTTAAATCATTAAGTTTTTTACTTCGTCTTTTACTTTTTTCTTTTTCCTCGTTCAAATCAGAAATTCTTTTTTTTTCTTCTGAAAAAGCTTCTTCTTGTTTTGCTTGTTCTTTTTTTAATTCGTTTACCAGTTCTTTAGCTTTCTTCGCATTTTTTCCATAATAGTCTTGTATGTCATAATTACCAAAATCCACTAAAAAATCCTTTGTATCTTCTATTAAGTAACCTAAGTCCTTTAAATTGGGGTCTTTGTCTAAATTTTTAAACGACTCCATTGTGTCCTTATAGTCCTTTTGTAATGCAGAAAAATGATCCTCTTGTTCTTTTTCTTTGTTTTCTTTTTCCTTAGCCGACGGATCAATTATTCGTAAAAGTATGTTCCTCATAGTATCTTCGTCTTCGTATTGTCCCTTTTTTTTATGTATTCCCGTCGCTCCACCATACCAAGACATAATACCACGATGTCCATACAAAAACAACCCAACATCATTTTCATTCAAACCCGACTCAGTGTATGTAGCTCCATTCGCTGCATTCATTACTCGAACTGCAGCTAATGTTTTATTCATTGTATTTATTTCTCGTCCTCCTTCTTCGAATGCTTCCCCATGTTTGATTAGTTGTTCCAAAGCGTTTGTTGTTTTCTCATCATCACCACCACCTGAAAATGTAATACGTATATATCCCACCTTTGGATCGTCCACTAGTGTAGCCATTTCCTTCATCTCTTTTTTTTTTGCTGCTTCAGCGGCTTTTTCTTTTGCCTTTTTCGCTTCTTCTCTTTTTTGCAACGGATAAAAATACAAATATTTTCCAAATTTATCCTTAGCTACCTTCGTTAAACTGTTTTCTACGTCTTTATTTGTACCTATCTTACTAGTGTCTATATCTTCTGCTGTCTCGTTGTCCTTTATTTCTTGTAATTTTATTTCATGTACAATTTTCTTGTACTCATTTGCTCCTAGATATTCTGCTACTTCTTTAACTCGTGCTTCACCATCTACTTCTGTCGGGTTTTGAAAAGGGGTTTTAAATCGATCTTTTTGCTTTAATGTCTTGACATCAATAATCATATACGTTTGATCGTCGCTTATTTTGTTCGGATCAACCGTGTAGTTTTTTGTCTCCTGTATCAGTTCATTTACATCAACATTCCGTTTTCTTAATGCTTTTTTATCTTCGTCTCTTAGTTGCATGTACTTCATTCCCCACTTATTGTGATAAATTTCATGTAAATATTTATTTTGTGACAAATAAGGACTCAAAATAAGATAATCTACACCATTTTTTGCAAAATCATCAAGGATAGAACGAATTATTTTGCCCGCAAGATTGTTGCCAGTGCTTTTGATGTTTTCTATTTCAAGTACTTTTTTGTTTCCTTCGCCTTGCTTCACTGTCATTTCTCCCAAATACGTTACTTTTGCAAATGCATAAATAAATTTATTCTCTTTTAAGTGCTGTCTAATACCTTTTTTTAAATCTTTTAGCGTCGGTGCCTTACGTCCTTTGTATATTAGACCTAATGATGATGCATAATTTTCAAGCTCTTGGTACTTCATCTTTCCATACACAAACTTCTCAAATTGTACATCGTCGCGTGCAGCGTCATGGCCTATCGAAGGGACTTCAGAACCATTTCTAACCCAACCATCACCCATCTTATATATAAGCCCCTTTTTTTCTGCAATCATAAAAATATCACCATCTTTGGTCGCGTCTTTAAACCTGTGTGACCATTTCGCCGTTGGTGTTTCACTGTATACTATCTCCGTTAGACCCCAGGCTATGTACAGCTCTTTTAATCCTTTTATCGTAAGTTTTGTTTTTATTTTGCGTTGTTTTTGTATTCTCTTCAAATCATCTTTGTCTATAGCAGGTGACACGAACACGTAGTCTGCCTTCTCGTACTTTTCTAAAACGTTTATTGCAAATGGTCTAATGCTTTCCTTCGTGCCATATTGTTCGCTAAGGTTGTGAATTTCTATCAATTCCATTGAATTTTTTGATGTAATTTTGCTTCGTGTATTTCCTTCATATAAATTAGCTACAATGTCAGGATCTCCCTCCATGCACGCAATAGCGAAAGAAACGATATTTCCACCTTTACGTTTGTACCACAGTGTTGCTCCATACCATAAATCTTTGTCATTCACCTGATCAAACCATTCTTCCATTTTTTCTTCCGCATCTTGTGTCATTAATTCTTTTACTAAGTCATAATTAGTAAGAAAGTCAATGGCAGGTTTTCCTGTTAAAGAAGCAAGATCCGTGTCCGCATTCAAGCCCGTATCAAATCTGTTTTTTAAACGCTGAAGTTCTTTCTTATCCTCTTCACTTAGAATGTCCTTCTTCTTACTAGGTGACTTTTGCTCTTCTGTTAAATAGTCCCATATTTTATCGTCTTTGGTATCTTCCGTTAAGTATGTAATCGAGTTTCTGGCATCAGGATTATCAAAACCTTCGTCTCCAAAAATATTGTCCCTGTATTCATCATACAAATCCGTCAGTCCACCATCATTGTCAAATTGCTTTAATCTTCTATTCAACTCTATTAATTTATCGAGCATAAGTGTGTCCTTATTTGAACCTATACCGGTATTGTTACCTAACCTGTCTTTTAATTTTTCTAATTGCTCTTTTCGGGTGAGTTCGTAGAATTTTTTACTCAATGTAAAAAATCTATTATTCTTTTTTACCTTAGCAGCAAAGTACTCAATCAACGGATCAATAAATGCAAGTAGGTTCCGATCCGCAAATCGAATTTTGAAAAAGTCTCTTGCCTCTGCAAGAGTTGTTGCATAAAAATCAATTTTGTCATCATCTGTAAAGACAAACGATGACAGGTTTTCCAACCCATCATTTTTGAACCCAGCTGGTATCACTTGTCGAATAGGAGCTTCTTGGATATCCTCTTGCCAATGTACAGTATCAGCGTTATCGGCAATATATTGTACATAGAGTGCCGCAGTTGCAGGGTCTTCTAGGAGTTTGTCATAGACTTGCATAGTTAGACCTACAGTCCTGAATCTTACGTCTTTTTTGTCACCCAATCTTTTACAACCTTGTGACAGCCAATCGTAATGCGCACCTGTCCATAGCAGGATAATACTATCTGCTTCTATTTTTACACCATTAACAATTTTCTGTTCATTTTCATCAACAACTGAAATCTTTAACTGAAACAATTTTGCAATCATGGCCATTTCTACATAAGTACCCCATCCGGCTGGTTGTTTCTTTCCAAGCTCTAAACGCTTGATTGAATCTGCAACTAATAATGCTTTAGAATCTGCTGCAAAAATGTCGTTTATACGCTCAAGTTTGCCTGCAATTAAATAGTTTAGTAAGTATTGTCGTAACTCAGCTCCGTCTCCTATTTCTACACCTTTGTTCATTAGTGGTGTTCCGATACATTTAGCAGCTTCTACAATCGCATGAAACATGCAATCGCCGTCAGGAGCCGTTTTCTTAGGTATATAATCCGATATATTCACTTTAAACTCATCTCCACATAGTTTTTCAAGTAGCTTAGTGTAGTCATTTTTATCTTCATCTATGTAGAAGCCCAAGGATACCAACTTATCAAACTTGTCTTTGCAACGGTCTTCAGAATCTAAAATTTTTTGAATAGCATTTTCTTTTTGACCTTTAAGTCTATCAAATATATCCCTTAATCCAAACTCGTCTATTAAAACAGTGTTTTCATTTAAAGTTTGTTTTAAATCTACTAATTTATCAATTTTGCCTATGGCATCTGTTAGTAACTCCTTACTTCCAACGCATGCACTATTAGTAATATAACCTCTTGTGGCTAAAGATTCTAATGCTGCTTCTAATGTTTTTCCCGTAGACTTGCGTTCGCCAAACCATTGTTGCACAGCTTCCATTATTGCTTCTTTGCATTTATCAGCTTCAGTAGTTCTTTTTGATTGAGATCGTGTTACCGCACTTCCCGTTTGTTTTTGATTCTTTTTCGTCGCATTCCGTCGTTTTTTTTTTTCCTTTGCTTTTTCTGCTTCCGCTTTCTCTCTCTTCGCTTGTTCGGCTGCCGCTTTCTCTTCTTCTATTATTTTACGCTCTTCTTCTTCTGCTTTTTCGGCTGCAAGTCTTGCGGATCGTTTTGCTCTATCGGTTTGACTTTTCTTAAGTTCTTGTATTATGTTATTTAAGTCATATTTCTGTACTAGTGCATCGTTTTCGTTTAAAGACTCTCTTAGTTTTACCAAATTATCAACGTCTTCTTTTAAGGCTTTGTCTACTAACTTTGTGTTGGCACATGCACCAGCACGAAAGCCATAATATCCAGCAAACTCTAAATCTTTTAATGCTTTTATTAGGCCTTCTTTATTAGAGTCCTTTTTGCCAAACCATGCTTGCACAGCTTCCATTATTGCTTTATTGCAAGCTTTTGACTCTGTATCGTTTACTGGTGGCTTTGCTACCGCCTTTTCCTTCGCTATTATTTGTTTCGCCTTGTTTATTTCCGCTGCAAACGTTGTCTTTATAGTGTTGCTGACGTTTTTTTTAACATTTTTTTCAAACGCATCGTGTTTCTTTGCAACAGCTTTTAGGATTTTATCGTATTCTGCTTCGCTTTTAATATCTTTAGCATTGATTGCATCCAAAATGCCCTTTGTCCGATTTACTAGTTCTTTCAGTCGTTCCTTTCGTTTTTCCTCAGTAGACATAATCAGTCTATTTACTGAGCTTGTTGACGATTATATATAGCCTTTTTTCCGATGCTACTAGTAAAGGCCTATGGTGTGTGCCTTGTACACCTTGAAGCGATTTGTGACTACCTTACGATAGAAATGAACGATTTTTTGAACTGGTTAGACTACTGCTACTTTCCCTATATGCTGGTCAAGCACCCACGCCAAACCTACATCGAGAGCGAGGCGTTCCAGCGTGTGCTTTACAAGTGGGCAACAAAGGAGCAAAAGTTGCAGTGGAAGCTATTTAGTGCACCAAAAGCCCAGCTTCGGACGCTAAGCAAAAGTGACAAGTGTGAAGTAGCTGCTAGCCAAGCGTGGCGCTGTGCTCGGTGCTTGGAGCAGCTCGATGCAACCTTTGAAGTGGACCATGTCTTGCAATTTTGTTTGACCGCCGATGATTCGAAGCACAACTTGCAAGCATTGCATGCACATTGTCATCGTATGAAAACAAAAGATGACCTCTATTTATTGAATCCACATTTTGGGTATGCAGCAAATGAACGTCTCCAGTCCGATGAACAACACAGAATTGAACTTAAAGACGCTGTTCAAGAAACGAAAACGAAAAGAAACGTATTTTCAAACTACTTTCTCGAAACACCCGATACGATTTGAGTTCGAGGTCCTTAGCTGTGCAATGGTACCGATGCTAAGCTGCGTCGATAAGATTCGATTGCAGCGCGTGTCCAAAGGTTTTTATGCCTGTGTTGCTCGTCAGTTAGAGTGGCACAAGATCACGCCACAGAAAGAGTTTGAAGGCTACTGGTACTTTTTGGAGCGTCATTTTCAGCGTACAAATCTGTTGCAAGATTTTTTGTTGTCTCGTTTTAAAAAGTTGCTGCGAGAAGGGTTGCATAAAAATAACTTTAAAAGCTACTCTTACTCGGAGGAAAGTATGTCTGTTTTCATATATTACTTGTGTACAAAAAACCGTCGTTACTTGCATCGTTTAATGCACACGATGGTGCCGTACTTGGACGAGGTGACTAGGCGTAGTTTTCGGCGCCTCTGGCTGCGAACAGAGAGGCATTTGCTACGACAAAAACAATTACCTATAAAACCTAGACGTGTCCTAAGAACAAAGATGAGCAAAGTAATTAGTAATACCATTTTAAGTGCGTCAAATGAAACAGGGTCATTGGAACTGACACAAGAAAATCTGCTGCAGCATAACAAACGCAAGGGATCCGCAAGGAACGTTCGCAGTCCAAAGCGCTACAAGCCCGAGTTGGTAAACCTAAAAGATGACTTGTCTGCATCCGAGGTTGGGTCGCAGGATGTTCCTATTGAAGAACGTTCTGTCGATTCTAGGTCGGAAGGAAGTTTAAAGGACTTTATTGTGGACGACGAGGAGTCTATTCACGAGCCTACAGAGGAGGAGGAGGACGAGCTAAGCGACCGCGAAACAGAAGCTAGTGAATCATTTCATTCCAGTGTATTAACAGACTCCGATGAATAACCGACAAGTTGAAACAACCGTTAAACATTTTTTTAAGGAATTTTTACCGACAAAGGAGCACAATGTAGAGGAAGTGCTACAGGAAATTTTAGCAAAAAATATGTCTACTAGACAGACCTTAGAGTACCTTTACAAAAGGTGCGTCGAATCCCGTTTTATCCCATTGAAAAAGCAGCGCGACGACGGTGTCTACTACCCGATGCAACGTACCAGGGCATGGTTTGAGGAGCGTAAACGCGTGCCTTCGACGGTCAGTGGGTCCAGGCCAGCTGGCTGGTGGTTTGATATTCAATCCTTTGACAAGTACAGGGACCACCTAGATTATGTGCACAATGGTAAGAAGCAACATTTTGACAAGGCAGCGTTGGCACGGATGCAGTATGGTGTAAAATTTGAAGACCATGCACTGATGACATTTTTAGAATGGGGTGTTTCGAAGATGAAGTCAAACATGTATGTCTACGAGACAGGGTTTCAGCGCAACACCAAGTATGATTTTCTCGGTGCAAGTCCAGACGGATTGGTAACAGAGATATTTGCGGGGATTATTATTGGTGCACGAGAGTCAAAAAAGTTTGAACAACAAAAAGATTACTTGCTATGTTATATTGATACAGATGGTATGAAAAACACACTTGTGATTGAGGGCGATGCTTGCCTAAAGACTGGCATGGCGTCTAGCTTTGATGCAAAGGATATCAAAACCATGGAGGAGCTAGAGGCGATGAACCTCGAGACACCTACAGGCTGGTCCTCCGCTCGCTGCATCGGTGCACGTGCCAAAGGCGCAAAACATTCGATACTGGAAATAAAGTGTCCGCAAAAAATGTATAGCAATATACCGGCATACTACTTTATGCAGCTACACATGGAATGCCATGCCTACGGTCTTCGTGATGCCTACTTTGTTGTTTGGAATCGCTTAAAGGAGAACGAACGTTTACGTGTTTGGAAACTAAAGTTTAACGATGGCTTTTGGCAATCATTTCTAACCATTGTGGATGCTTTTCGTTCCCTGCGAGAGGATGGAACTCGTGGTGCGCCATGGGTCAACTTTGAGCCGCTGTTCTGGCACTTCAAAAAGACCTACGGCAAAGTCGGTGTTTGGACACCATTTGTCAAGGCATTTCACGAGCGCGGCGAGTATGCCGTGAATCGACCCTATGCAAACGCCTTGAACAAGGTGCCAGAGGACGAGGCGCAGTGAATAATTGAGCAAATGGCATCGCGGTCAAACTCGATGCTACAGATATCAAAAGGGCTCATGTTACTCTTAAGAATATGCAACAAGAAGGCAAAAGCAAACGTTTTGACGCGTTGAATAAATTTTTTCTTATTGTGCAGTGTACTTATAAAAAAATTAATTATTAAATCCGTGTTTGACAAATTACCACATCGGTTTAATGCAAGCGTAAACATAATATTAAACTCTATGACCCACACCAGTTGCCGCAAGTACATTTGATCGTTGTCTAGTTGTATGCAGTGTGACAAGACACGCAGCACATGTATCGATTCCTCTGTTTCCTTGTGTGACGCTACAGGGTAAATCACGTCTTTGTGGACAAAGTGCAAGTTTTTTACCATACGTACAAAGGCAAAAAAACTAATATGATGCAATCCTTGAAAGTAATGACACAGCGGGACTAACAGAAACAACATACCTTGAAAGTATCCTATCGAGGAATAAATACACCATACTTCTAGTTGCTTCATGATTAATGCTTGTGTATTTTCATCTTGCAACCAACGTGATCTGGGGTAGGTACGAACAATATCTAGTTCAATTTGATGCTTGTACTCCTCAAACAGCCTGTTTCGCTTCACACGTGCTATCAAGCACAGTAACTTGTAGTCCCGGTACAAAATAGCAGCATTGTACTCACCACTAACAAAGCGACAAGATGCATCCATTTACTAGGTTTCTGAAATAACATATAGGACAATATTATTTCAACCATTTTCCACGTGCAACCTCGTCTGCATGTTGCATCAAGCAATTATCTACCACCGTTTCTGGGACCTTCACAAACTCTTCCAGGTCCATGCCTCGATAGCCCTTTACAGCAACACGTTTTGGGCGACTCTTCTTTAACTCCAAGGTACTATAGGTCTCAATGCACTGAATCCTGCCAGGCTCATCGGTCTCCATCACTGTCAAATCATAATAAAATTGCTTGTCACGACAATCCATAAAGCAGGGACTATACAAGGGACGGCCATCAACATTCACCTGAAAACAAAACAACAAATCGACGTCCTGCATCACCTTGCACTGCTCCGAGAGAAAGGGAACCAGCAACGCACGCAGCGGAGGGTCGAGAACACGACCATCCTCGGATCGCAAGCTTGGCGCCTCGCTTAGCTGCGACTCACTCGAAAAACGAAACTCCAACTCGTAGGCATGTCCATAGAAAAACGCGTAGAGGATGCCAAAGACAAAGATGCAAACAACAGCTTGCAGTGCAACGGTTTTGCACTTCATTTCCTTCAGGTTCAGCTTAGCGCCGCCGTACATGTCGGCCTTGAGGACCTTGGAGAATAACTTGTTCTTACGATTGCAACACTTCATGATTACAAAAGATTTAAGAAGTACTATATAGGATCAGATCTAAAGTAGTAATAAAAGATGCCAATACTTGTCCCCGGAATAGACAAAGCCACTGATGACCAGATACTAGTTAAACTAAAAACTATTGCTACAGGCAGTGATCTAGAAACATGGATTGAAGATGTATACGAAAAGAAAGTAGAAGGCTACAGCGCAACAGCGCCTTTTGCGGTACCAGAAAATATCCAAGTTATTAAAAACGATTCAAAGTATTTTTTTAGTTATAGAGACCGCTTATTCAGTGGCACCATAAAGAGTATTACTAACAATAATTATGAGTTTAAAAGTATCCAACAACACATGGCAAACGGTACAACAAGACGTGTTATTGACAATGGAGATGGTAATGGTGATATTTCTATCGAAAAAAATGATGCATGGAAAGTAGGTGATAACAAAGACTTTTGGGGAACACCACTATTCTACACAGAAGTCCCACAAAAGAACTTATTACTAGAAGAGCAATACTACGCTGTTCTAAAACCATATTTCCAGTATGTTCGACTTGTGGCTGAATATAATAAATACAAGGCACCAGGTGAGAACACATTAAAAGCCGATACATTAAAGAAAATTGGTGCCTTGTTTTTTGAAAGTGCTCGCAAAGTACAACCTAATGGCAAGTTGCCAAAGTATAGACCGCAAGACTCGCACCCAATCCCAGGCATACCAGAGATTACTCGCATCAACAAAGACAAAATCAAAGTCTACTGGGCTGGCTGCAAGCATCACAGTTATTGGGTCACGTGGGCATATGGTGATACGCCTGCACTTAATTCGTGGAAACAAAAAGAGATCACTGGTACGTCCATACTAGTAGATGCCAAAGGTCAAAAGTTGCACGTCGCGCTTGCCTTTGCACGCTACAATCCAATGACCAACAATGTCTCGGTACCGGCACCGGTGAATTATGACGACGCCGGAAAGGAACAAACCCCTGAAGAAAACAGCACAGACTGGTCCTACAAAGTCTTTCCATGGGGTCCAAGCACTGCACTACCGGAGCATGTTGTGACGATGCAGTTGTTTGACATCGACCGCTTTCGATTGCAGCTGGACAAGCAGTACCCAGACATAACCATATTTGATATTTTTCAGATGCTACAAGAGGATAGAAAACTACGCAGTAGTAATACCTTAAGAGAAGCACTTCAAGCTGCATTAACGGCAAAAGACGAAAATTTTAGCAGTGATTATTTCTCTGTCAAATGGGAGCATATTGATGTACCTGTAGGCAGAAGAAATAATAGATCATGGCAGCAATTTTCATATGTTCAAAAAGTTGTCATTATTCATCGCTCTCGCATCTTTGATACCCGTGACCAGATGAGTATCTACAATATTCCTAGTGTGGTCTTAGATAAAGATGAGTACAGTCGTCCAGCGAAATATGCAAGTGTCCTTGGCAAGCGACCGAGCGATCCTGATTTTGATGTTGTTGATCGTGCGATACAGGATGCAAGAACAAAAGAGTATTATAGGGTTAGGCCTGATCCTAACCCTGGAGCACCTACAACAGACAACATTTTAAACAAACCATGGCAGCAAGCAAAGCACCATTTCAAAGTACATGAGCGTGGCCGCGGTACGTTCTTTGCTGAGTTTATTTACTTGAACAATCGCCGCGAGACAGAAGCATGCAAGCGTCTGCGACGCACACGTCGATCCTTGGACTTGTCCATTAAAGTTGGTGTCCCAGTGATTCCTAAGAAAATCATTGCTCCGTTCCCTTACCTGTCAAATGCATCGTCGCAGCGTAGCACGACGTTTGGTGTAAATAATTACGATCGCATGCAAAGCTACCCAGCCGTGCAAGAGTTGCCGAGGACCTTTGTACCAGCTGCAGTTCCTAATTTGACGGAAAAAGTTGCTAGCACGGCGTCGTTGTTGCCTATTGATAAAAAGATGCGATCAGCCACATTTTACAATATTCGTGTGAATAGTGGCGGAGTATCAAAGGAGTTGCCTCATCCGGGCTATCCAAGTCGTGCCAAAGCAACTGCTTGGCAATCGATTATAAATACCGTGAAACTTCCAAGGATTCCGCTTATTGCAATCAATGGTGGTGCAGCAGAGATTGACGACAAGCCGATTGTCTTGGAACTTTAGACTATATAAGATACTTGTACTTGACACTAGACTATGGATAACTTACAGCTATCACTACTCATCACCACTGCACTCCTATTCAGCTACTCTGCCTACCTTAGTGTAAAAATTCGACAACGCAGTCATGCACCTATAAATAATAAGCAGAAAGAAAGTTAAATGGAATCGTTGCAACTCTACTTCTCCATTCTATGTCTTCTACTTTTAGGCGTTGCCTTTTATGTTACTTGGAAACGCTACCGCTTACTACTGGCGCTTGCCTTTTCCATAACACTCTATGTCTTGCCTATGTCGCATCTTTGGCATTTGATATGGGGTGAAAAATTATTGTTTGAACTGTGTGATGCAGACGAGGATCGTATGTTTGCGTGGGCAGATTGCATTGCAGAGGATTTTTACGAGGTCTTCTTAAACTCTTACGAAATAACGGTGTTTCTAGAGGTCGCCCTGCTGCGAGGCTATGCTGTCTACCTAGGCGTGCAGCAGAGGAATGCGACGATGAATTACAAGAAACGTTTGGCATGGCTCTACTTTCTTGTCATGAATGTCATTTGCATTTGTTTGAGTGTGTTGCTGTGGGTGTTGCCTGGGTCGCTGCTGAGGTCCTATGTGATGCCTTACAACATTGTGGCTGTCGTTCTTAGTGTGTTGATCATTTATTTGTTTATAAGTATTCCAGTGGCCAAGAGGCGTCGCAAAGAGGAGGAAGAGGTACCATTGAATGAATTTAGCATAGATTCATTGAGTGATTCAGAAATTTAAGTATATTAAGCTATATTATGTTATTCTAAAACATGTCTGACAACTATAAATATTTTAAGCTAATACAGCAAACCGATAAGTTTTATGAATTCCAGCACACCTACAACAAGTTAAAGGTTGTCCTAATACCTCATGCATCTCACAAGCAAATTATTCACGCGCAAATGATTTATCATATTGGTTCTTACGATGAATTAGTGTCTTACACTGGTTCGACCCATTTGCTGGAACACTTACTGTTTAAGAATTTTGAAAAATCGATAGATGGCGATACCGATAACATATTTCAAAAATTAAACAAGTGGGGTGCCGTGATCAATGCGACTACAAGCACGAATCGTACAAATTTCTATTCTACGATACCTGCAAAGGTATTTGATGTATGGGCAGCATGCGAGGCAAAACGGATGCAGTATGTCCCATTCGATGTCGAAGGAAAAGACCAGAAGGAAAAACATGTTGTGGTTGATGAGTTAAGGATCGGGCAAGGCAATCCATTTCAAAAACTCACATCTGCTGTGGTAGGTGCTGCATTTGATCGCTCTGGCTACTCGCACCTGACGTCTGGTAGTATTGCAGACGTCGAGCAAACGTCACAGGAGCGGTTACGCAAGTTTCATGAAGACTACTATGGTCCAAACAACTGCAGTTTGGTAGTAGTTGGTCCTTTATCGGTCTCTAAAATTTTAAAGTCTGTGCACAACCACTTTGGCAAAATCAAGATGCGATCCTTTGAGCGTATTCAACGTAATGAACTAGAGCAAAAGGGTCCTCGTAGCGTAGCTGTCTACTCGAAGATGCCTTACTCGATGTTTCAACTAGCATTTCGTAACATGGAAGGCACACACAAAGATTCAATCGTATTGGACTTGATCTCCGAACTGATGCAGTACGAGAACATTGGTGTCATGTGGATGTTGAAGCAAATGAATGCAGTTCCAAGCTTTGGGGTCATCAACAACCGCACGAAGCATCGTTACTTGTTTCAAATCGTTGGCTCCTTGCCAAGCTCCAACCCTAAGGTGGAGCAAGCCGTGGTTTCTCAGATTTGGTCTTACTTGAATGCATTAAAGACGCAAACAACACCAGACAATATACTAAACCTTGTCAAGAAGAGTTTACTAAACAAGTACAGCTCGAAGCCTGGCGTGGAGGGTATCGGTGCACTTGCAACGGAGGCAGTAAGTTTAGGAAACGTCAACGATATCTGGACACGTCAAGAGTACTTGATGAAAGTAACAAGTGAGGATATTAAACGTGTAGCGAATTACATCTTCCAGCAAAAGCGATCTACCATAGGCACCTTGATGCCAGAGCCGAAGGGCCTTGTAAATCGCCCCAGTCCATTGGCAGCAGACTACAAAGCCTCGTTGTTTCAACCAAAGTACATGCAGCAGCGTATGACCCGTGAACTGTTGGAGTCATTTGAGTTGCCAGAGCGCACGATGTTAAAGTCGAACCGTTACCGTTGCAAATTTGGTGTTTTACAACACTTGATGATACCTGGTATTTCTAAGACGATGATGTTGCTAACAACCAAAGCATCTAGTGCCAACAATGCCTTGACCAAAGTTGCATGTCGTGTGATTCGTGAAGGTATACCACAGAGTCAAGTAGAGGCGGACAAGCCACTACTATTTCAATCGGAAAACGAAGCTCGGCTCATGAACAACTTGCATACGTACATGACCAACAAAAACATGTCCTTGGCAATGGAAGCGATGAAGCAGAAGCTAACTATCTCGCTAAGCTTGGACGCTGAGCACGACTTGCAGGATGCTGTCGGTAAGTTGCTAACTGCAATGAACAACATGGCACCATTGAATGCGCAGCAGTTTAGCTTAAAAGCAGTGATGGAGGCGAGTCAGTGGCAAGGTATTCTGCAGGATACGTTTGCCTCGTCGCAGCAGCGCTTGACAGAGCTGCTATTTGATGACAATGATATCAACCATGCAGCGGCACCGCAGCAAATGATTCAAAAGTTAAAGCGTGTTACGATGGCCGATATGTCACAGTTTAAGTCAGAACTTTTTGAGGCTGGGCGGCCATTTGCAGTGACAATACTGTCAAATGAAAATCATAGTATTGATGATTTGGGCAAGGCTGCATCGATGTTATGGGATAAATTTCAAGGCACAAAGCGTGTGATGGAAAATCCATTTGATGACCACACTAGTAGTCAAATGGTGGTTCAGCCTAGTTTCCAAAAAATAAAATTGCAAGGGAAATCCGATGGTCATGGTGTGCTAGGTGTGCGTGTCGCACTGGATAAGAACAATCCTGTATGGACACATTTGAGCTTAGGTATTAATATTTTTGGATCCGGTATGTACTCTCGCTTGAACAAAAAGTTGCGTATAGCCGATGGCCGTACCTACGGTGCCTATGCTCGGTTGCGTGGCGGCCAGTACAGCTCCGACTCGTATGTGCACGTGTTTGCTAGTTTTAGTAATACAACGATTCAACAAGATACGGAGGAAATGCGCAAGTTGTGGGACGAGTTTGTTGCCTACGGCGTCACAGAAGATGAGTTTGAGGAAGCAAAGTCACATATGCAAAATAGTTTAAATGTTTCGATGGATAATTTAGAAAATTTGGTTGGATTAAGTCACAACACATTGATGAACAACAAAAACTTAAATTTAAAAGTTATTATGGATCGTATTAAAAATTCACGTTTTGAGGATGTGAACAATGCAATCGAGGATCATTTAAAAGGCAAATCCGTCGTTACCATTATTGCTGGAGACGTGTAATGTGATGCTGGTACATGACCTTGTCAAGTTTCAGTAGAACTGTTTCGACGCTAACGTAGGATAAAAACATTTGAAAAACGAATATAAATAAACTAAAACAACTAAAATACAGTAAACAAGCTCTTTGAGAGAGAGTTAACATTTATTTTCTTCTATTGTCTTTTTATATAACTTACAATGTTAAGCATTGAAAACATGTCCTTCGATGTCAGCTTGGAGCAGTTTAACGTTTCCAATCCAAACGTACGTGTTGCAATGCATTTTTTGTTGCCAGATGAAAAGGTCCCGCTACATCTTCGTGGTTTAACAAGACAAGCCGATGAGCACAATTTTCCGAGCAACACACGTATTTTTGGTGTCATAACTGCTATGGATGTGCTGCAAAAACATGTGCACAGAATATTGTTTGTTCCAACATTTAATACTGTACAGCATCATCGATTTAATGATGTTGTTGTTCAAACGTTGCTACATACAAATCAGCAACACGAGCAAGCACGCTACGACATACAATCAACTTTTCACAACTTGGAAGAATATATCAAAGGCTCTTTGCAACTGTTGCGGCAGACGTCTGCATCGGACCCGCGACTTGAAAAGCTTCACTCGGTCTTTTGGCCATTTCAACTATCGATGCACGATACAACCTTAAAACTGTATGTCCCCTACGTTTGCTTAGTTTGCCGTGGCGATGTGTTGGTCAACAACATTAGCAAGGACACGTGGAACTCGATTCAACAATTTTTTATTAAAGAGTTGATGGCAACGTGTAGAGAGAGTGGCATCAACCCGAGTGATTTTATACGCCTAAGCAAGGACGCGTTGCTCGATGCATCGCAGCAGAACAAAGTCTACCTGCATTTAGCAAATATGTTTAGTATGTTGGTTCATAAGCATATTCGTTACATGACAGATTACAAAGCAACTGGTCTGAAAGATTCGGTTGGAATCAACAATTTTGATGGTTTTCTATACGCAGATTGCGAGGACATGGCTCAAGCATCGTATGATTTAATGCGTATATGTCGAAAAGTATTCCCAAGCAAAAAGCACGATTTGTACAACGGTGCTGCTACCTTTGCTTACCACGTTAGCGCCTGGCTGAACAACGCTCGTTTAGGTATTATTCAAGGTGCCATTGGCAAGGCATACGATAAAACGCTTCATAATCATATATGGACCTGTATTTTACCAAATGAAAGCAGGCCTGTCTTTGTGGAAGGAACCTTGGGAAGCTTTGAACCATCCAAATATCGTTATGCAATACGATTTTGGCAACGTGGACACGACAGGCTACGTGACTATTTGCTTTTAAATCCAGATACGCATAGTTACGGTGTCAATTGCAAGCTGTTCCTTGAACACCCAAATATACAACAGTTTATTGAATCCAACTCGTACCAGTGCAGCACTTCCAGTGTAAAAAACGATATTCACTTTGCAGCAAATTTGCAGATTGATACATTTAATTTAATCAATTACTTAATAAACACTAAGTAAATTCCGTATTATATATTGTAAATACTTTATATGTTAGGATGTTAGAACTACCACATGATTGTATCCTGCAAGTGTTGTTGTTTTCTGTTTCAATGGATGTTATAGAAACGCTTCAGTTTGTAGCAAAGCACTGGTATGAAGCTGCTAATAGTAAAGTGTTGTGGCACGACGTGTCTATTAAAACATTGGAGAACAAACGGTTCTTAGGATTTTTAAAGACACACGGGAAGCACATTCAAAAGTTGCATATTACGTCACTACGACTGTCACGAAATGCATCTTGGAAAATTTCACTTTATTGCGGTCGCTTAACAAAACTAGACTTGACATACTGCTACTCTGACTCTCTTGTAGATGAAAAATTTTGTTTTATTATGTCCAAGGTGAAATCACTTACAAACCTACTGTTACCAAATGAATCAAAGGTAAATGATACAGGGTTTCGACACCTCTGCAAAATGTCGCAGTTAGAGACTTTACAACTACGCGGTAATCATTTCATTATTGATTTTTCACCAATAAAAAAGTTAAAACGGTTAAAACACTTGAACTTGTCCGCTTGTGTGTACGTTGACAACCGTCTTTGCGAGTGGATTTCTGCTTTCAAATTAGAATTTTTAAACTTGTCCTACTGTTACCAGGTAAATATGAACGGTTTGCAATCATTTTTCCTTGTAAACCACCCGGAACTAAACACGTTTCAATTTCTTAATATCAATGTAAATGCAAACTTTGTGACATCTGTTCTCGCAAAAAAATGTGTTTTGACAACTTTAACCTTAAATTCATTGTCTGTGGATCAAGAAATATACAAGTCACTATTGTCATTAGACAAAGTACGGGATTTAAGTATTGTAGGATGTGCAAAGATTGAAGACTTTCGCAGTTTGCGATTGAAGACGTTGGAGCATTTGCTTATTTGTAGAACAGCATTTGACACGTTTGGTAACAAAGGCTTGACGACATTTGTATCCAAACATCCAACTATTAAGGTACACTTGTATGATGCATACCACCTACAACATAGAGACATAGTAGCAATTTCAAAACATAAAAATATATTTTTAGAATATTCTTAATGAAAAAAGTTACCAAGATCTTGTTCTGTTATAATACGTTTTCTCTTTGGCATCTCTATATCAACGTTCTCCACTGGCTTTTCGAAGACGCTCGGCTGCGACCTCCGCTTGTACTGAAAATCGTAGTAAATCTGCCAGAGTGCAAAGACAACCAATGCATCATGGATAAAGAAGACCCAGATATAGTGCTCCAACTGAATGCACTCATCAACAGCACGATGACGTGAACGGCTCATAATCATGATACAGCAAAGAAATAATTTTATTTCAGACATAATTGCATTACCGTAGATATTGGAGCTTATGTCAGGGAAAACGACTACTAGCAACCAAAAAAGTAGTTGGTAGATTTTTATTTGCATTTTGTCGTAGGACACGAGTATTGGCACGCTGCATAGCAGCATGTGCTTTGCTATCCGAGGGTACTCTTGCCAGTGAGTATGCATGTCAAAAAACAAGTTGCTGTAGATGACCCAGACACCTAGTGCTTTCCAAAAGATGGTGGTCCTGACATCGTTTACGAAACTCCCAAGCCAGGCGGTTAGTATAGCAATCGATGTAATGTGACAGCGTTGCACAATAGAACTTTGAAATACATGGAAGAAGTAAATGAGAATACCGCCACCAAGAAAAGAAGAAAACATAATTAAGGTACTGATGAAGAAATTTTTTTTATGTTGCATACTAGTTCAATCAAGGCACTAAAATAGGTCGAGAAGGTTTGCCACTCGGACCACGCAAAATGATGAAACACCGGTTCGCCTTGTGCTGTTTGCTTTGTGTAGCGAAGGTACCTTTCGGTTACACATTTTTGGTAGAAGAACAGTTCAAAAAATGCACGAAAGTATACTACGTCTGCTTTGTTCACGCAAAGGTGCTTCGTTTCCTTTTTGTCTGTTTCTAAGAAAAGGATGGATGTCATATTGTTGTTCAACTCTTTGACCGAGTTGCTGTGTTTTAGTGTTTCAAAAGATTGTTTTAAGGTTGTTTTTTTCTGTACTGCATTTAGTATTTTTTTTACTGTAGTATCAAATTTTTTAACCGCTTCGATTGTGCTTGAAAAATCCTCCTTGTCTTTTGCATTTTCCAAGTAATTTTCATCCGTGTAATTGCAACAAACGTGTATTAAATTCAACGTAAACGTATTTAGGTCCATGTCTACGGAAGTCATGTTGCCAAAATCGTACTTTGAAGTGGAGTCGCACCGTACAAGTAACTTATTTTATGGAATGTTATTTGATGTCACTTGCCGCTTAAATATATTTACTAGCGTGTTGAATCTTATTAAAAACACTTTTTCGAAAGAAAAGTATAATCTTAGTCAACGCTTGCAATTTATCTTGGGGAAAATTTACAACGAACAAGACGCTATTATACAGCACGGTGTAGTATTTTACGGGATTTGTTACAACCAAGATGTACGAAACTTTATTATTTGTCACTACAACGTTGGCGAACCTCGTGACACAATTGTTTCCTTTATCGAAACATTTATAGAACCAAAAACGCAACAACTATTAGATGGTAAATACAGATCTTTTGTCGAGTATGTGGAAGACATTCGATTTCACATATTAATTGAAATGGGCATATAGTTGCATGCTAAAATAGCATAGAGAATGTAAGATAATGTTGTCTGCATGCATCAAGACATATGCACATGGCAGAGAGTACGGCAAGGTCTCGTAATTCAGCACATGAGCTAGGTAGACTAAGCTTGCAAAGAATGCTAGACAAGCAACAATGACTAGGAAGCATAGCAGGTACCACGTGTATCGCAACGTGCTATGCAACACATGCATTGAGTAATCAATGTTAAATATCATTTTTTTTAATAGACTAAACAAACTCTTTTCTTTAAATTCTTTTTAATCCTCTAATGTTCTAGCAAAATAAACCAATGCAACCAGTACATTACAAAGTATCATAAATAGTTCCTTCCCAACCTTGACAACGATTCGAATAATAGGCAAGGTCATTAGTAGTAAAATATATGCGCATGCAAACACAGATACTGGTGTCAAAATGTTTAAGTAAAAACAGCCTATTTCCTTGTTTGTGACACTAACTTGACGATTTATATCACGAAGAAGCTGCTGCATGCCGTCCAACTCAAATAGGTACGGTAAGGGCCAGACGTTGCTGTTGCCAATACTGGCAAACGTTTCTGGTACAAGCCACCTTAAAAGAAACATAAAGTGCCACCATACTCCAAGCTCGTTAAAACCTGTAGCAACCTCTTTGCAGGAATAGTAATCAATCGTAACATTACACGTATCACACGTCTGTTGCGAACATGGTTGCACCGACAAATTTGGAATATAGGCACAAAAACAATCCAGAAACACTTCTTCATCCAACCATGTTAAAAAGTCATTGATTACAAACGATGGCAACATACCGGCACAAAATGGATTAAAACCATACACCGTGTAATAGTAGACAAATGTTGAGATTGACGACAGAGACGCATATGCTAAAATGGTGACGCACGCATTGAAGCGTAAAACAAGTATTTGAAACAGTTCCCAAACCAAAAACATAATAAACACATTAAACACACCGTCTCCTACACGGTCGCTGTAAGAGCTATAGATGACAGTTGGGTCGTCACAATCGTTGTCAAAGACAGGACTTATGTAGTAGTACAAGTCATTCGGAAAAATTTGCACAGCATCGCTGCTTAGATGGCCTGTATAGTTCCCGGTGATAAAATTAACAACACCCTCAGACAACTCAAACACAGACCTTTCTAATGTTAGGACGCCAAGAAGCCACTCAGTGAAGACAAAATTTGTCTCTGACGCTAAGCTTGCACTTACTTCTACATTGTTGTTGATGGACTCTTTGTAGGCTTTGTTGTACTTGCGACTATACTCTGTTTCGTTTTCCCAGTGTTGTTTAAAATTTGCTTCAATGATGGTTCTGTATCCTCCCTTGTAGAAATCGACCGAGTGCTCCACCTGTTTTACGCTAGCATAGATAAAGTTGTCAAGCAATGCACAATCTAGGCATATTAACGAATCTGCTGGGCATTCCAAGTTTGTATAGTAGCCGAACGTCGCGTCTTTGACGAGCACATTGTTGTCCATGATGGACGTGACGCGCTTTGACAAAAAGCGAAAGTCTTTTGGAATCGCATGTTCAATCTTTGAACTATTACTAAAGACGGAAGCTATGCCTAGTTGCAACAGTTCCTGGTGTTGTCTCCATTCACTGTGAAACAGCAAGTGGTGCAAGGTACCAACAAAATGCCTTGTTCTTAATGTCTTGTCGTTTCGGTAGGATTTGAATATTTTTGTGTTAGAGTGTCGTGCTTTTCTTGCATGTTGGTTCCATTTGTTCATAAATTGCAATACGTTGTTTGCATTGTATCCTGCAAGTCCTAAATGATACCTTAGTTCTTTTATAGAACTATTTCCAAAATACCACGGAATGTAGATAAACCCTATACGGCTTACGTGAAAGGCCACTTGAAAAGGCTTTTTCCAATTGTAAAAGAGGTCACTGGTGTAAGGAACATGTAGAATTTTACTTAATGCTTCACTTTCAACTCGTTTTGTAACACAATCTTGGAAAAATACTTTTTCTAGGCGTGTCAGTGTGTCCATTGTTTCATTTCGCAGACTACGCATCATCATATCACAAGTAGTTGTGCCATTCCAAAACGCTTGTCCTGCAACGTCTGCTACCACGTCTTTTGCTTCAAGTAAACGCCGGCGCCGCAGACCAATAAAAGAGCCAACGCCACTCAATATGTCTGATCCTGTGTCTAATGCATCATTCCCAAAGTCTTCCAAGGCTTCGCCAATACCAACACACGAACTTGTGTCGTAACCATCGCAAAACCCTACGTCCGAGCCAAGGTCGCCAACGCTCATACCAGGAATACTTTTCTCTATACTACAAAGAGCACCACACAGTGTATCTTTCAGCACGTCCAGCGCTTCCTGAATAAAATTAAGAAAGGTTTCCATAATAATTTTTGTTATTTCTGCGACAACATCTTCCAACTGTTTCAGGCGACGCTGGACCCGAGCATCGGCTCGCTTGTAAGCATCGGAGCCTGGCGTGTTTAATATTTTAATAATATTTGATACAATAAAATCTACAATCCAAAATATAACCCTAACAATGCTAGTTACGATGCTGTGAATATCATCTAGTGTTGCTACAACAGCTCGTTGTATACTGCTTGGTGGCTCCTCGTAATTTGCAATTGCCTTAACAAGCTGCAATATCCATGTAAATGCAACATCTAGCGTGTGTATACTGATGTCTTCAAATAGATCTAACAAATTAAATTCTCCACTAACGTTAACGTCAAGCAGCTCGTCTCGAAACGATATAGTCACTATGTCTACGGTTTGTAGAAGCACGCTTAAAATGTCCATCAGTGCAAAGAAAATTTTTGTATTGTGCTTAGATGGCGTCCGAAAGCCGCTTGTTATGGAAACTAGCAACGGAGCGACGGAAGAGATAGTTTTTTGTATGTTGCAAACTTCGTCAGCAAAGCTTAGTTCAATGTCACCATAAGCGTTTTGCCTTGCAATATTTCCAACAATGACAAAGGCGTTGCGAATAATATCCTTTACGTACTTGAGCAATAGATCTGCTAATTTAACAAGTACATCACCAAAATTGCAAGCAAAGTCTTGTGAATAGTAAGTAGAGCACTGCATGGTTGGATACATCTTAACATATTGTTTCGAGAACACTTGGGTCTGACGGTACAATAGACGTTTTAAACCCTGAGGTGCCTCGATTAAACATTTATTTGGCGATGCAGGGAAAGCACTGTTACCTATTTGCAAACTTTGAACAATATTGCGTGCTCCTTCAACTATTCGTCTTGGAAATATAAACATAAACTCAAATAAATTTAAACGACAATAATTCGCAACTGCCTCTGTTGTAAAATATGATTTGTCTGTTTTCACTTCCCAAATACATTGACAAGCCGAGTTTACCGCCAATGGCAAAAGTGGATTGCACACGCAGCCTTGTCTGTTACTTGCAGCACAAAGTGCAAATTTATTGTTTGCATCAAAGTTGGATGTACAAGATCCGTAGGTGCCATTGTAATTACGATTGCAACCTACTTTTTCATCAAGTTGATTGTTCATCACCGACTCCGCCATCGATCGAATAAGTTCTGTAAACAAACGAATGTAGTTGTAAAATATTTTTCCAAATGTGTTCTCCTCAAAGGTATGAGCTAACAAGTAAGACGAGCTTTTATCGATTTCATATAGCACATGTTCATGAAAATTTATGTCATTGTACCGTGTTACACTATTTTTTTCCACGTAGTGTTGATAACCGTTGTAAGTTCGTAAGCTGGTGTCCCATGTGCTATTGATAGTATTGTAGGATGGCGGATCATAGTCCCTGCCAAAAGGTGGACCTAAGTGCTTTTCAAGGATCGCTCGCAACTGTGTGACACTCAATGTAGTACCATCAAATGCATTTCCAAAAAAGTAATCCCATATTAAGGTATTCGACAAATCATACACTAAGTGCACTGAGTTGATGACCACATTCTGAAATGCTTCAAAACCACATGCAACAGTGTCAAAGATAGAGTGATAACGGCGTAAATAAACATTACGAATATAGTCGTTCCATTCCGGTTCTCGTGCAAGTAATTGTTTGTCGACAATGTCATCGCCTAAACTTGACTCTATCAACACATTGTTTGATACTTGTGTCACTGTTACCCGAAATACCTGATTCTCTAGCAAGGCCGCCGTGCTGCCAGATTTGAAACCATTTACAAAGGAACCCTGTAGTTGTCGCTCTAGCTTGTCAAACTCTGCTATTTTAGCGATGTATTTTTCCTCCATATCAATAATAGCTGGACATACGGCTTTCGTCGCGTAAAAGTGTATTGTTTTCCCTTCACAAGCGACAGCACACTGCCCCCCGCTTGCATATTGGACACAACCTGCAAAATTTTGACATTTTGTCTCCCATGTTTTCATCATCAACACGTAGACTAGTGTCTGCAACGACCAGCTTAACACGTGTTTTAAATCGTAGGAATACATGCCAAAGTGGCTAAACGCTTTGTCAAGACTGTAGACTTCTTGCATGTACGTTACATCCGTTGGTCTGTCAAATGGCACAATCGTGTGCAACGTGCTGTTTCCAAATGTTTCAGCGGTATGCACAAGAGCTATGCCAAAGTGTGCAAATACCATGGCAACAAAATGGGTTGGCAGGTCAATGATTAGGTTCGCCCCAACTTGCACGATACACGTCTCGACAAATTTACCTAGCCAAGCGTCGACTAAGACGCCAGACTCCAATATAAAAGATACAACATGGTAGGTAAACTTTCCAAAATCAGGATAAGTAAGAAACGGTGGTAGTGTTTGAAGAAACACTTGCATAAATGAAATCACAGCATTTACAAAATGATGTGCCATGTAATCAATGTGGTCCAGATAAAAAAAGCCATAGAGCGTCGCTTCTATCCATGGCTGCACGCCTTGGCAGCTGCATATAACGACACTTGGGATCCAATTGAGCCACGTTCGAAAGCTTTGTGAAATGATATACATGTTAAAATCATTTACAACTAGACTGTTAGTGGCGCTTATTGTTGGAAATCCGAAATACTCTAGTGGAACCGTAAAGACATTTTGCATAAATGTTGCAAATCCGCCAAAAAAACTAGTGATTGTTAATGTCGATGACGCACAATTCAAGAGTATGAGACGCGTTCCTATGATCAACTGTCGATTTAAGAAATAGATCGTGTTCCAAATTGGTACAAAAGTAGCAAATACGTAGTTCACAATGTGCAAGACGCTAAACAAGATCGTGTTTACCGTCGGTAGAACCCAACAGCGGTAGGAGCTGTCCAAGGAGCTTAGGAAACTATCGCCGTTGTGAAATATTGCATATGCTGTTGTAGAACTAACAGAAACAAAAAATATCAATTGTCTATTTGACCAAATGATGGATAGCAAGTAGATGATAATAGCTGGCACTTCAAACACCTTACTAACAATTTCAACGAATGAGCTAAAGATTTGGAAAATATGAGAGAGTCCAAAGTTAACATAGATAGAGCGTCGTGTATCTCTCAACTCTCTTTGTGTATTTGTCGTCTTGTCTGACTTGAAAGCAAATATAGATTTTAAAAAGAAGGACGCTACAACGGCACCAAGTATAAGTGAAAGGGTGATAGAGACAGCAATGCTCCAATCCCAAAGCATCGTTTTAAGTGTTTTTTATAAATAATATATAGTTTTAATCAGTCTTCCTCTCTATCGAATGCATTCATTTTTTTGTAATTATTTTTTCTACAACTTGTATTCAACTGGCCACTCACAACAATAAACGATAACACTGGTATAATACCTTGCGAAAACATTGCTGCATTTACCAACGGTTGCATGTCATTGCTATAAATAATACAAATGTCATGATGCATTATGAAAAAGTATGTAACGAACAATGAAAATATGAACATAAACAAACTGGGCAACACGTGCAAATAAAATAGTTTTGTTAACGAGTACAACATTGGTAGGCAAATAAACACAATGCACACAAGGCTAAACACGGTTTGTAGCCAGAGCAATGCTAACAATGTAGCATCTACATCACAATCAAACGTGTTTATGACCATCATAATGACTTGATTGATGATGCTACAAATAAATATTAGTAAGAAACTGAATGAATTACAGCTACACATTGTTCTTTATAAAATAAGATATTTTAATTTATAGGTATGTTGATTTACACTGTGATGTCTTGCATCATCAAACCTTGTTGCTCGGCTCTGCTCCCAGGCACAGCTGCGATGCCTGGCTTTGGAAGCATGGCAACGATGCCAAGGCCTAGTAGAACGAAACCAATCATAGAGTAACGCAATGCGTCTTGTAACATTTCAAAGTCAAGGTCGACTTCTGGTTCCAAGACAACACCTGCATCTTTGTATGTTTTAAAGGTTATTGCAATTAGCATCCATGACAATCCGATTTTTGTGGCAATACTTAGAACAGTGTAACCAGTGTCGCGGTCAATGGTATTGCGCCAAAATGCAAATAGGTGGTCAAACAAGTTGTGTAGGCCAAATAGGATGTAGAGTGCCATGTAGGTATATGCTAGCTCCTCCACACGCTTCATGCCAGTTACCAAGGTTGCGTTCCAAACAATGATGATTAACGATGGTGCCAGTAAAACAAAGCCACCAATAGAGTAGTAAATTTGTCGCATACGATCTTGTGTTCGTTCACTCATGTAGCCCATCAATTGAATGGCAACATTTGTGAGTAAGATAAATAACACTTGGTAAAAGCTTTTTGAACCCATACCAACAAGCAATGCAACTTCTAAAAGACCAGCTGTAACAGCATATTCAATGTAGCGTCGTACAGACTCAAGGTGTCTTCCATCTGCCATCATAGCATTTGTGTATAGGAAAAAACCTACGACGCCAATAAGGTGTGAAATAGCAGTGATTATTTCATTTGTAAAGATTAAACTAACAATATTTATATTGTCAAACACGACATGGTCAGTCTGTGTTACGGTCAACGATACGTGATCGGATTCAGAAACAGATAACAGACGTCTGAGTGGTGCGACTGTAGTAGTAGCAAGTGCTGTGGTCGTCGTGTTAAAATGCTGTGCATGGTAGTCTACTTTGTGCACGACAAGTTTGCCAAGCTCTAGACCAGATTCAGGCTGACTTAAAAAGGCTAAAATTGCAGAAACGGAGTGTAAAATAAATGCGAGTAAGTGAGAGTATCCTATAGAGTTCATAGTATTGCTTAATAAAACAATGATCGTATTTATATACATTTTTATTCACTCGACGCATGGAAAAAAATGTCGATAGGTTTGCCAGTCACCTTGTCTGGTACACCCAGTAAGAGTAAACTTAGGATGAAAAGGACACCATAATACAACAGAAATCCTAATCCTAACCACATCGTTTGCAAATCACTTAAACAATCTAAATCAGCTTTTTGCATTTTGTGTATTGTTTCGTAAATTTCATCTTGCACATCGCCATCACCATCTGCATCCGCTGGATACAAGGGGTCTCCTGGTTTTAAAATTTCACCGTTCGGACCAAGTATCTGTTTTGCAATAACATTTTCTGCAGTTACAGAAATAAGGACATTGAATGCGGAACTAGTTGTACCACCAAACTCTGCTTGTGGAACCATCGCTGAAGCATCTTCAAATTGTAATAATTTACGTCGGTTACCCAGTCGTATACGTTGTTTATTGCCAAGTAATCGTCTACGGCCATTACTGACTGAATCACCGGATGTCAAATCATAGTCTGCTGTGCATGTCGATCCATGAATCACAATTTCTGCTTTGATTGGCAAGATAAAGTCTTTCGTTACTGGCTCCCAATGGTCTGCAATATTACCAACATCGTCCGGTGAAAATATAATTGCATCCCAACTTGGCGAGTCAGGAGACAAACGGTATGTTTTCTCCTCATCTGTCAAAACCCAACTTTCCGGTGCATAGACTGAATCCATGTTAAAGTTATACAAGGAGCGGTAGCCACAAGGAATATGTTTGGTACCTTTCTCTCTCCACAAGTTATTCTTTTGCACACAAACTTCTTCTTCAAAGTTTACAGATCCACCAATGTTATCCATGTAAGTCTGGAAACTTGTGGCACTCTTTAAGTGATCTAAGACATTGGTCATGCAATCTTCTGAATCGTTAGAATGCGTTCGTTTGTCTGCATTGGTCCATTTGCACCAGTGGCATGCATCCTCTTGCACTTTGTAGTAGCGCGTTGAAAGCACATGATCTCCGCCTAGCTCGTCTGGATCAACTAGTTTGAAAAACTCGTAAACAACAGCCATACTTGACGCACCAAGTTCAGTTGGTACGGCAAAATGATCTGCAACATCTGTAGCGCTTGTCACGGAACAAGTTTTGCCAGCTTTTACTGATTTACACTTACATACACCATTATTACCACCGTTGTTTGCAACATACTCAATAGCCGTTGCAACAGAGTTGTCTTGGCATATCTTTAAACAAGACTCTCTTAAACCATTGTACTGAACTGCAAAACTTTGCACAACGTCAACAATTGTATCAAACTCGTCGTCTGCAACTGCAGATCCACATTTTAAAGCTTCTAAAGCACCTGCTTTTGCGTGGAAACCTACACACTCAGCATTTTCTGCGCATAGAGATTGTGCATGTTCCAAGTCCGAAGGAGCAGCTAGATTTAATGCTTCTGTTAACCCTTTAAATTGCCCTACTGCAGTTGCTTGCACCAATGCAGATCTTGCAGAGCAGTTTGTAATAAAGTTGCTAGCAGCTGCATCGTAAATTAACTCTTGAATGTTACCATTATCTCCGTCGTCACCTTTACAAACTTCTGCACCACCGTAGAAAATACATTTCTCATAATGCTGCATTTCACACTGCTGCAAGCAAACATCTTGCGTTGTAATTCCAGTGCCATCAGGCATGGTGATCGTAACAGCAGAACTAGATGAACTAATGGTACCACGTTGAAAATCTTCACATTTATGTGATACCAAGGTTGCAGTGCTACGTGGCAAGGTGCTGCCAGCGCCAACACATTTTTCCTTTGTGTCCAAGTTGTAGGTACGGTCAACATCGGTATGTGGCTCTCGACAGGTAGTAATGTAAGAGTCTCTCCAACAACTTCTTGGTTCGTAGTTGTTACCAAACTCAGACAACGAACCATAAGAACGTTCATCTTCGTAACCGTACAACACTGCATTTGCAAACTCAGGACTTAAATTATCACCATGTGTACTCAAACGACGACATGGAATCACTTCACGAATACTACGCTGCAGAATCTTGGCATCTTCAATTGCCATCGACTTAAAGTTACGAACAATGGTTTGACTCACAGGCACTTGCTCGTTCTTTGGCCCTAGGGCTTTGAAGAAAGCGCTTGGCTCCGGAGCTCGGCCAGTAGCGGAGGGTGCGTTCACGCAAGCACTTTCTACGGCATGGCGACCAGAACCTGCAATAAAGGTGCCACCTGACGCTTGCAATGGAATATTACGTGCATTGATGTAGACCAAATCGTCATCGTCTGCATTGCCCATGGTTGGTAAGGTCAACATATCTAGCGCTCTTGATACTGCTACCATGTCACAAGTGTCACCAACAAACAAGTGGCCATCGGCGCCAAACAACGGTCTATAGTCTGCTAGTAAGAAAAAGTCATCCTCCTCGCGTTGCATTGTGTAACCTGTTCCAGATTTCATTGGACATTTTTCAAAAATAAACAAACATGGATCCGAACCAGCTGGTGCATTTGCTAGTTCACTTGCACTAAGTGGCTGCCCAAATGCATCGGTGCCATCGTTAGGACGACCAATAATACAATTAACAACATTACGATTGATTGCACCAGAGGAAATAAACGGCTCAAAATAAGATGGTGGCTGATGCGAGCAGATCGTTAAGGACTCAATGTTTACGTTAAAACTATTTGGATCATGCTCCCTATCATAGGTCTGTACGGTAAACACAATTTCCTCTGTCGTAAGCTGTGGATAGGTAAGGTCCCCCATGTCCCGCACATCCCTTAAATTGTTCATTTCTCCGATCCTATTGTTCTTTAACCACGCAATGACTTCGGTCCTTGATCCAATCCCTTTTAAGGTAAGGTACTGGTCTTGCTCAAAGTCTATGGTATCCATTAGTCGTAGACCAACACTAAACTCTAGCAACTCGGCACCGTAAATATTACCGTAGGTTTGCTCTTCTATTGGGATATCCACAAAGTCTAAATTGTCACGATACTCATCGTTACCAATTTCAATCTGCCGTGTTGTGATGCCCAGCTTAATGTTTGGGTTCGTGTAATCATAACCAGCACATTGCATGTCCTCGTGCATGGTGTGCCCTACCAAGGCACCATCTGGAACATTCGTACCAATGCCGTCGTAACACTGTGGTGTGTCACGATTGCAAATTTGACAACGAGCTTCACTCGGAGTGGTGCACGTGCTTGGCCAGTTGTAATCGTCGCGCACATCTGCTGGGATCGTTGGTCCACATGGTTTTAAGTAGTTACATGACGACGGATCCGTAAAGTCGCAGCCAGTGGTATCAAGCTCTACTGGACCACAAATATCACGTGTATCTATTTGGAAAGAATCATACTTTGTTGAAGCCTTTGCAAGTAATGCATCGGTACGAATATCGTAGGAGTAACCATCACAGGAACGCTCTTTCTGCGCAATTTTACAGCCACTGGAAAAGGTTTTACCAGTTAGTGCTGCACCAACAGCACGAGGTTCGGTTGGGAAAGCAGCTAAGGTAGCCTTGACAACGTAGTTTCCTGTGTTTGTCGTTGTGGTTGATCCTGGTGTGACGGTGTAAAGGTCACTTGCGCTAGCTTCTTCTATGTAGCCTGACAAACAAATATCACAAGTATTAGCTCTGAAGGCAAAATCGGAAGTTGCATCTGGAAGCGCGACCCACGTTCCTGAACAAGCTGCTTCGCTTTTTACAGCTTCGTCAAAAACAGTATTTCCACCATTTAATTTTGTACAATATCCACCATGAACAGCTGCATTTTCAGTAAGAGCAGCACACAAATTAACATTGACGTCTGTAAAATCATTACTCCACAGTGGTGTAGAATGTTTCTTTTGGCTGTTACATACGTTGCCTTGTGATTTGACTGCATGGGTTGCTGGTGTGCTGCTTGTGGTAACTTCTGCAACCTCACTCGTAGCAGAAACGTAGTAGTTTCCGTCGTCGTTACTGTCGGAGCAACTAGATAGTGTTACTAGGTCGGTAGTTCGGATAGCCGTTGCTTTTGCATCGATAGTGATTAGTGCATCCGCCTCTTCTGCGGTTACATCGTACTTGGTCATACCTGCATTCCAAGCACCGCCGCTTAGCTCCGGTAAGGAGTCGCGTAGTCTGTCACCATGTAAACGACCTTCTTTGAAAATTTGGAACTCAAGGCGTGACGAGTGCTCTTGTACACGTGTACGGTCTAAGCAATCGGAGAACAACTCAATCATGTAGCGCGAGTAGATTTTGGAATCACCAAAGTTTTCCCTTAAATCTTGTACGGATTCTTCCAATGGTTTGACCGAGGTGGTAGCAGTTCCAAGGTAGGAAATGGTGGTCAAGTCGTCTTGCCAGAATGCTTTACCAGTTGCACCAGCGGCATTTAAGCCAACGTCTCGCACAAGGTATTTACCAACTACTTGACGGATTTGATTGCGCTCGTCTCTTTCTTGTTGTGTACGACCACGGAAGGTGTCACCGATACCAGTGGATCGGTAGCCAGTTTCAAAACTGTATTCTTTGCAATCACCGCCTAGCTGGGCTTGTGAGCAGGCCTCTTGTTTGACTGCATCGTAGTAGACAACATCTTGATCACCAGCTTGCAATGTATGCTGCCCAACTTCACGAATGACACAGTCTTTGCATCCAGAGTCATAACCTTCGGTCAACCCTACTGGCATACCACGACTAATAATAGAAGATGCACCTTTGCCTTCGTCATAAAGGTCTTTTAATCGCAATACGTCCACCCATAACACAAGCCGAACACGATCGTACTTGGATCGTTGTGCGCCATTTTGTTGTGGAATACTGCCTAGATGCGAGCATGTTAACCGTTCGTCCTCGTACTTTAATGCTTTTGCCATTTCTTTTTCTGAAAATGGTTTTACAGATCCTTCCAACGTGTTTAACAGTTCCTTTGCCTTTTCTGTTACATAAGCCATCGTACCAGTTGCCACTACTTCCGGTATCCATGTATGTTGCGCGGCGGCACATTCTGTCTCGTTCAAGGCGTGGTATTTGGAACACGATTCAGAGTAAATATCCCAGCTTGTATCACCAGCGGTGTTTAAGCAGTCCACACGATTATCATCAGTAAGGGCTTCTCTGCACTCTGCTTCTCTTCCAGCATGTTCTAGATTGATAGCATCTTTGTACAACCATGTTTCACCTGCATCTGCTGCAGCTTTCATACATTCCAGCTTTGTTGGGTATTGCGTAATACGGTCAATGTTTGACTCGTCTAAACATTGTGGTTGTTTAGGTACTAGTGAACCGTATGGAGAAGTTGCTTCTAGTAGCTCTGACCTTGCCTCTTGTTTGTGACTTAAGCAAACACCACCGTCTTGCGATTGTTTTTGCTCACCTGTGTAAAAACCATTTTCCGTCTTGCACCAATCTGGAGTCGATGTTGCAGTGATTTTCACAACTTCTTGCGCTTCTGACAAACTTACTGCTTCCGATGTTTCCTGTGCAACACTTTCTTTCATTTCAATCGTAGCATCTAAGCAATCCTCATCTTGGATAATAATGCTGTAAGGGTACTCTTTAATAAACTCTTCACCTGGGTCGTTGTAAAGTCCATCCTCGACATCCTTTTTATCAATCTTTTCCAATTTCTTCACGGTGATAGAGGTACGGCAGGTTTGGTATCCCCATCTTTCGCCACCGTTTTGGTCGTAGGAAACGCCCCACAAGCCGTCCACGCCATCGTTTTTAGCATCGTATTTGCGTGTGCCTAAAATACGGAACTCACAATTTGGGCGTTCTAAAAAGTAAGCCGTAAAGTCTGTGTTTTCCTCTACCTCCATTCTTAAATTGGTGTAAGCGCCAGTGCTTTTTCTTGTACCAGTTGCCTTTACCAACTTACATGACTGTCCAATATCAATTTCAAAACCACCACATTCTTGGTCGTTGATACATGCAAGTTTACATCCTTCTACGTGTGTGTGGTTGTCATCTGTATATTCTGCGATTCGGGATACATCCGCCACCGCATACGATTTGCGTGGGAACTGGTACCATATATTTCTACAATGTCCTACAACAGTGTTACATTGTTCTAGTTGCTCCGTAGACATACCCATCATAAATTTAATATGTTTAAACGTTGCATTTTGAGGTACTTTTGTGCCATCTGGCATCGTTCGCAAACCTGCTTCTACGACACCGATCGTATCGGTGGATTGACTCATCTCTTTAATAAAGCGTTGTCCTTTTTTGAATCCAGACAAAAACCCATCAGAAGTAATAGGGTTGAAAAATGCTTTTCTAGCAGACGGATACAAGAAACTTTGTGACTCTTCACTATTGTCGCAACGTTGAAAGGATCGTGGCTCGTTGTCCAAAGCTGCTTGTCCATAATCACATTTTTGTTCGTTGTTTGCATCAAAGAAACGGTCAATAAAGTCTTTTCGAACGTCGTTGATCCCACGAAACTCATCAATATTAGCATCTGGCACAGAGTGGCACCTAAGCTTCGATACTAAGCCATTTTCATCCACGTCACTAGGACTCCATTCTGCTGCTGCACGTACGTCGGATTCACTTTTTAGTTCTGACAAAGGAACACCGTCACCAGTTTTTGCAAGTAGTGCAAACAGTTGATTCAGCTCCATTGCATTTTCCGCATTTACCTTGTATTCATCAATACCTTCACGGTGACTTGTAAGGATGTACTTCTTGTCCACCAATTTACCAACGGAAAAAATGTTCATTTGAATCGACTCCATCTCGGTAAGCACTTTGTTGATTGCATCGCCTGCAGACACAGGATCTTCCATTTCAACAGACCACTGCCATGCTTGGCGATCGTAACCGTTATTGTACTCGCGTATACCATGCGGTAATCCGCTTGCTTCACGTGTTTTGTTGTCGTAAAGTCCTGCTCCACACGTTGTATCAATCTGTGTTTGGTCGTCCATTTTTCCAAACATTTCATTTTGAGGGTAATCACAATAAAATGGCACCGTACTATCTGGGCACGGAGCCAATGGGTACGCTTGTGCATCGTAGAGCCCAGTATTGGCATCCTGTGCCCCCAAGTATGCACACTGCTGAATGGTTCCTAATTTCGTAAAGGATGAATGTAATAAAAATTGGTTGTAATTGTCATTGTCACGGTCTACGTCGTCTATTTTCGGATAACGATTGCAAAATGCATCGTGGTAAGGGCAGTCCCTTTCCCCTATCTTTGTTTGCGTTTCCTCCCCAGCTGCACACTGGCGTTTTTGATTCTCGGTGTAGACACCGTTATCATACTTACTCATTTCGTAATAGGTTTTCATAATACTAACTGGTGGCACCCATGTCATCTTTGACGTACACTGTGCCTCGGTTCCATATGTTGCAGTGACATCTGCACCGTCATGCACACATTTTCCAGCAATACCTTCTGCAGGAATGGAGCATGGTGCAGCGCCTAAGCCGTAGGTACTGCAAATACTTGCATCTTGTACCTCATCTTCCCAAAATGCCTGTGTACAGACATTACCACTGTTGTCAACACAACTTTCAAGCGCTGCACAATTGGTAATACATTTAGTTTCTGTATTACAAGTTGCACCATAGACGTTGTTACCGTTTTCTTGACGACACTTTGGCATCAATGGAGGTGTCCAAGTTCTTGTTACCGCTTCACAAGCACCTTGTGTAGCATATTGACTAATAAAATTTGTATCGAATGTATCCAAACAACCACCGGTGCAAGACCCATGTGTTGGATTCTCTAAACAAAAAGGGTGCGTTGTGTCCTGAAAACCTATGTCATACGTCTTGGAGGCTGTTTTGCAGTCACAACTGAAATCTAATTTTCTATTACATTTGTACCGACGCTCTGCCCATGTAGAGGTTGGTAAATCGGCAAAAGACCAATTGCCTTGTACAAGCGTTAAAAATTGGCTGCTCGTCATTGCGGTGGTCTTGTGAACAGTGTATATAATGTAAACTAATACAATTTCAAGGAAAAGAATATTGTACTTCATTTTTGATATTCTTATTTAATCATCTACACAAGGTATATACACTTTTTTTCCAGAAAAAAAAGACTTGCTATTGTGTGTAGCGATGGATGCTGTACGTTGCCACTATTTGATTGGGAAGAACATTAAGGAAGAAGATTTAAAAGAATTAAAACAGCAACATGTTGAAACTCGTATCAACGAACGCTTCCTAGGCTCCGATTTTGCACTAGAAAATCTAGAAATACTATTAAACAACATACAAAGTGAAACAAACCTGCCAATGGTTCAAATTTTCTTAATCGGCTCCAACTCGTTTCCAATAGCTACGATAAAGCATAGCGAGGCATTCTTACGAAGGTGGCCACGTAGCAAAACGTTTTTTGACCTCGCAGAAGATGGTGTCGAGGCATCAAGTTACTCCTACCACAAAGTTCTAAACAACGTGCACCTATACGTTATTAACATATATAAACAACACACCGACACACTAACAATATGCCTTTAACAAAAGGATTGTTTTTTAGCACTGGTGGCATACACATGGCAACACTCATGGGTATGTTCCTTGGCCTAGAAGATAATTTGGACCAAGTAGAGCACTGTGGTGGCATAAGTGCTGGTGCCTTTCTTGCAACACTATGTGCATCCTACGACATTGATGATATTCGTAGTATTATTACACAACATTCAAGCGACCATTTGCTTCAAAATCGGCACAAATACTTCAACACCATCATCAGCACGTTCTTTAATAAGTCTATTTTAGACGATTCCAACTTGAAACAATTGATTCGAAAATTATTTGCAAATAGAGAACTGAAACGAAATTTATTTGTTGGTGTCACGGACGACAACACAATGACTTATAGCGTCAAGCATTTTGAGAAAAACAAGGTTCATCCTGACCTCTGTGACTACGTCCTAGGCTCCATGTCCATCCCCATCATTCTGCCAGGCGTGCAGCACGAGAAAGAGTACCTAGTCGATGGCGGATTGTTTCACAGCATCCCCGTTGAAGCAATTGATACGTGCATTGAGAAGGCGGTGCAAAACCATGACAACTTTGAAATCATACTGCTCTCCTCAAAACGTTTTCATGCAAAGATGCACAAAACAAATAATAAACACTTTATCATACCAAAGCAAGCGATGCGAATGTTTTACAGCCACGGCTACCAGACGATGCACAACGATCAAATTATATTAAACAAAACTATTGCCAATGCAAAGCAGCATGGCATTGATGTTAAGCTAAACTTCTTCAGCATCCCGGACGAAAAAGTAGACTACTACGACAAAGAGATAAAGTTTGAAGAGTACGGCAGTTTAAAAGATTCCACCGTCAATGTGTTGCTTACACTAGGAAAGAGTATAGTAAAAGATGCACTATTAAATAACGTACACTTAAAGTTTTAAACTAAAATTTTAACTATTTCATTTTAATTTCTCCTCTTTGTAAGTTTCAAAGCTGGAGACTATATCTTTCCACAACTTGTCCCAATCATTTACTTTCTTATTCTTTAAAGTATGTGCATGCGTATGATAAGGGCGTATAAATAAAAGATGTCGAAACATTCCTTGTAATACATGTAATTACTGATTTATACTTTTATTTTTTGCATCGCAACGCTGGATCGACGCCAGCAATACGACTAAGCGTAACTGGTGCCTCGGCTTCGAGCACCGTTTCGCGCACAGCTTCGCGCTGTGCCTCGACTTTTCGCTTCTTCTGCGCGCGTTTTTCTAGCTTGCGCCTCGCACGGGCCTCTAGCTCCTTGTCATGCTTCATCAAAAAATAATACGAGCCAGCGCGATGTCGAAAGATAACTCGTTTGTAGGTATCTTTGCACCAACCGAGGCCAACTGCATGCCTTGACATAAAATAAAAATCGCCATGATTTAACGTAATACGGTGCTGTGGTCCAAACGGAGCATGTCGATAGAAAGATCGAAAATCGAGGTATCGGGTTGCACCAAAGTTTACACCAATGACCGGTGACTCTGGGCGCTCTTCGTCACCGTGGTAGCGTATACCACAAGTGTCCTTGTAGTAAAGATTTGCTTCTGCTAGTAAACCTTTCATTTGTGGCAGATTAAGTTTTTCACCAATTTTATCAAAAATAGCACGAAACCATTTTGCCTCCGGCATCTCGTCAAACGAATAAAGAGTGTTTTTACCATTTGCAATGTCAGGGTTTTGATGACGGTCACCTATATTAAAATTGTAGCGCGCCAACTTGTTCATGACCTTTTTCCTTCGTGTATTTAAAAAAGTTGTATCCACTCCACCTTTTCCCAACATACACATTTCGTCATATGCGTTGTGAAATAACTGCCTCATATCTAAGTCAATGTCACGAACATGCAAGACAAACGCGTTAGGTTCTTCTTCCCGTGTTTTCAAACAATGCATCGTTGTGTCTGCTCCTTTGCTTTTCAAGAATGTTTCTATGGCTTCTAGGTCTTCCTTCTCCAAAGCTTTATTTTCTTTTTTACGTGCCGATTCACTCATTTCAATATCGTGTCCTGCATGGCCCTCTGCAAAACAAGAAAAGGTATAGACCGCCGACTTCAACCGTAGGCGGCCAAGTCGTTTGTGTGCTTCTCGAAGAGCATCTATTTTTAGAATCAGCTTGACGTCGGTGCTTGGGTCCAAGCTTTCTGTATCAAATGCACTGAGTTTATCCCCGTCTTCATTCTCTAACTCGACCCATTCATGTTGCAAGGAATTGAAAATCGTAGACGAGTCACCAAATTCAGAACAAATATTTTCCCAAGATTTTCTACGCCATATTTCTTTCTGTGGCTTCGCTGGAAATCTATTACCAATATTCTCTAAAATCTTAAATAATGTTTTTTGCTGCAACTCAATAATTTTTTTTGGAGGCATGATGTTTATTGTGTAAGAGTGTATGTATATGTATGTGTAGGTGTGTGTCGGTGTGTAGGTGTGTATGTATGTGTAGTGAAGTTTATCTTTATTTATTATGTAATGATATATTTTATTTTCAAAAAATGTTGAAGATACGTATTATTTTAAGGTTTTGTAACGACACGTATCTTTATTTAAGGTTTGTTTAGAGCTTCGAGGTAGGGGTTTATAAATAATAAAGTAAACACGTGTGCACACACATAGACATCACGTAACACGCACACATATAAACAACACACATAATATTACCATGAATCGTCTATCTGATTACCACTACACCGGTCCAAGAATCTTCTTCCTTGTATACAAATTTGAACACTATGACGCAGATAGTATAAAGGACAAAATAAGGAATTGCCTTAGGAACAAAAATATACCATTCTCTACATCCAGCCCGTGTTGTGGCTTAGGTGACGAGTATTGTATTACAAGTGTTCGCTCGGGTGATGCAGACATAGAGACACTTTTACAACAGTTACCGGTTCGTCTGGAGTACGGAGAGCAGAGCACTGACGAGAGAGACCAGAATGAGTATTGGGATTGCTTTCCAAAACAACGTCACTGTTCTATTTGCAAAAAAACTGGGCACAATAAGCGAACTTGCACAAGTACATTAGTCGAATAATGTATGCACTTTTTGAGTTTGTTATTCTTTTTTTACTATTTGTAATTGTTTGTGCATTTGCTATAAGTATTCTAACAGGACTTTGTTGTTTTTGCATCGAGTGGCTGTTGTCTTTTGAAGAAGTGATAGAAGATATTCAAGAACGGTTATCAAAGAGAAATCGTATTGGTTGTGTTGTTGTCATGGATGTTCCTGATGCAACAGAAACAGACCGTCAAGAAGCCAGTTTCTGTAAAGTTGTAGCAGATGCTGTTGTTATAAATTAATTTTTGTAGTCTTTTTTTTATTGTACGTTTTCTCTTACTAACACTGGTAACACTGCTTCAAACCACTCTTCAAACTGTCGCAATAGCACCGTGCTAGCAACTTCCTCACCATTTGCACGCATGGCAAGTCGTAGCGACAATGGGTTGCCTTGCTTCGTAATTGTGTAGACAACGATAGTGTCTGGTACGTTGCCACTGGCCTCTACCTCGTAGCTTAGGTCGCAGCTCAGCTCCGAGTCTGGTAACCTACATGTCACCTCTTGCGGGTAAAACTCTTCAAATATTTCTTTTGCAATTTCCTCACTATCTCGACAATCCTGCTCCAACGGCCACGTCATATCGGTTGGACCGGCAATACTAGTTTGATCAAAAATGTCGTGATTATAAAAGTAAATCGTTGTATCTTCGTAGTCTTCGATTGCAACGCATAGTCTTTTGTTGTGTGATACCCTTGGCATGCTATATATTTGGACTTAAGGCTATCTACAGGATGCTTGGCGTTGTTGCTTTTGTTGGCTTTGTGCTTTCCTGCCTAGCTGCGATCTACTGCTTGTATGCAGACCCTAGTCTTCAAGGCGTGACGTATGCTACGTAGTCAAAAAAGGTTTTGTGCTCGAGCACTTTGGTCGTTGCATCGCGTGGATCCCTTACAAGGACGCCATGGTTGCTAGCAGAGATTGCTGTGACAAGGTGCCCTTTCTCCGAGGAGATGGCAACGGGGCCCTTTCGTAGCAAGCGTATTAATTTTGGGATATTTGCAGTGGTGACAGTGGACGGCATAAAGAGGTCCCATATCTTTGTAGCAGAGCCGCCAGCACAGCTTTGATGTGACTCTTGCATCAGTGTTGCGACGCTAATGTTTAGTGTTGGTTGGTGGTACTTTAGTATATCGTATGCGACGACGGCGTAGCAGTTGTTACAGTGTGGAAGTTGCTTTTGTATCTCTGGTAACGTTTTTGTTTGGAGGCTGCGGCGCCGGCGAGCTAGGACACAGGATAAAAAAATCCATGAAATTATCCATATACGATACATTTCTTATACAGCTTCTGAATAGCCTATATATATGTGATAATCAACATAGATAAAGATGTTATATACATTGCTTTGGCGTCCAGAAGCTTGCTTTAAAACCGTCTTTAATAAGTTTACCGCAAAGATCACTGGCGGTGAGTTTTGTCACAGCGAGCTTGTGTTTCAGTACACAAAGTCGCAATGGACGGAAATATTAAAGTCATTTACTTCTGGCAAAATTCGTGAACGTGCTACTAGCTTATCAAGGCGTTTGCAGGACATTTTTGAACAAAGCGACGGGGAAAAGGAAATATCGTTGTGCTTTTACACTATCTGGGGCAGTGAGATGAACTTACGGCTCTTAAGTGCTAGTGATCCTTACATTTTTAATCGTTTGCCTACTACAAATGGCCAGGCAACCAAGTGTATCTACTCTGTTTTTAACCATGAGGAACAACGAGTTGCGTTAGGATTTTGTCTGAGTGAACTGCACAAAAAGTATGACAATGTCAAAGCCGTGCTATTTTGGGTACCTCGCTTCAATTGCACAAGGCGTAATACAGCGTTGCCTTCCAAATATTTTTGCAGCGAGTTTATTGTCTATTGCTTTCACCAGATGGGCTATGCAAAGAGCCACATCCCGGAGAACACAACGCCAAACGACCTTCCCCCAATTTTAAATGAAATAAACAGTACGTTGTCTGGACGTACAAATGTAGCTTAAAAATAACTACAGTATATATGACTCTTGCTTCCTAATGTAAATACAATGGCGGACATGGTGGCGTCTGAGAAGATAGCACCAGATGCAATTTTAAATAGTAAATTAATTGCATACGAGACTGAAATTCAATCACTTTCCGCGGATAAAATGATGCTAGATCAAGACTTGCAAGATGCAAAAGAAAAAATGGAAAAGATCAGTCACGAGTTGAATTTAAATATGCAGACAATAGACTCGATGAAAAACGAAAACAAGGTGTTGAAAGAAAGTTTAAAAAAAACAGACAAAAAATTACAAGAGGCGGAGCAAGTAAAAAATAGTTTAGTGGATGGAAAAATGAAATGGCAAGACGACGAAAAAGCTTTACGAGAAGCGGAGGAGAAGTATAGAGTTAGCAGCACTCAATTAGCAGATGAAATAAAGACATTGAAAACAACGTGTGCAAAGGATATCGGACGTTTGAAAAATTTGCATCAAAAAGACGTTGAGCAAATGCAACAAGATCGTGCAAAAGCAGAGCATATATTGCAAACTCAAATAATAAACTTGAAAGCTGAAATAACAAACATGAACGATGAACATAAAGACGTAGTAACTTCGCAAGCGACTAGGTTACGAAACTATGAACACCAAATCAGCATACTTGAAACCCGTTGCAACCGCTTACAGATGAGTTTAGAACTTTCTGTAAAACCAAAGGTAACGGATATTAACATGGAAAATCAGTTAAAAGAGATGGAGCAAGAAAAGCTAAGTTATATGTCGAAAATTGAAGAGTTACAAAATAAAATGTCCAGAGCAAAAATAACACAACATTATGATTTTAGAGCAAAAAGTTTATTTTAATTATCAACATCGACTGTGTGGCCACCATAGGTGGAGTCAAAAGCATAATCATGGCCATCGACGTAATTTATTGGATTGTCGTACTCTGATCGTAAACAATATCGTAAGAACGTAGAGCCTGTGTAGCGTGTAAAATATAACTTACGTAACAGTTGTTCCTTGTATAAATCTACTGTAAACCACGCTGATTTCATTTTCACATACAATGCATGATCAAATGATCCGCCCTCAGCCTCGCAATCTACTTGGTTATTTAGTGTAACACCGGTAGTAGGATTATAAGGCGTAGAGCACAAAGGTATATCGTTCACTCTTTTTGTAGCGTCGCCAATAATTTTTTGTGTCTCATCGGCACATGGAAATTTTAATTCATGGGAATCAGTGGCAGAAGTTTGGTAAATAATGCCGCCCTCGCTCGCAACCAGAGCATTAATTTCACTAACTGTCATAGAGTCTGTTACTTTGCCATCTTGTAAACAAAAACCTTCCTTTGTAATACTTTGTGTCCCTTGGTGATAAGAAGCAATCGTCATACTTGGATTAAAAGGTATTTTTGCAGTCCATGTAATACCAGCAGCAGAATATTCAAAGTAGCAGTTGGAGATGTAGTACTGTGGAATCAATACTAAGCGATCCTCGTTCCCTTTGCAGTAAAGCTCAGGGCGATTGTGCCACTTGAAATCGCTATACTGGTCCATGTGCACACCGCCAATAATTGGGCGAGTGTCGTGGCACAGCTCCGCTAAGGTTTTGTTTAATAGTTTTGGTGTCGTTTTAAACATAGTTTGCATGTCTACGAGTTGCTGATCTACTCGGTCAACCATGTTTTCAAAATTTAATTTTGGTATCGAGTTTAAGCACGGGACCTCGTTTTGCAATTGGCAGCAGTCACTCTGCTGCCAGATATAATCCAATTGGACACAGGACATAGACCATGCTGCTACGATTTGCGAAAACAGTAAAAAGGGGACAAGCATTTTCCTATGCTCAGGACATCATATATATTACATTTTTAAGATTATAAAAGGAGAAAACGTATGCAAAACGTGTACATAAAATATTGTTTTTTTGCTGCTCTTTTATCCATTAGTATTTCTATACTAAAAACGTACAACGAACACTGGGTAGAGCGTGCTGACCATGCGCTAAGTGCAAAACGCTACCTAAACTCCGATGTTTGCCAGAAAGCAGAGCTGCGGGTGCAGGTCGGAAAATGGCAACAGTGTGCCGAAAGCAAGTACGAGTTACGAGTGACACCTGCTGTTCGAGCGCTGTACGATACACTCGAAGACTACTCTATTTGTGGCCACAAGCGATGCGAGGCGCTTGCTACGTGGGTGCAGCAAAACAAAATGTTTTTAATTGTTTTTGTAGTCTTTACTGGTTGGTGCCTGTATGAATTTTATAAGTGGCAGCAGCAGATGCATATGGTACATAGGTTTATGAATGGTAGATTACCAGGTATGCTAACTGACTAGTCTAAAATGAATTCAAATAACACCTCGGTCAAAAAAAAATATTTCTTCACCTACCAGTTGTCGTCGAACAGCAGACTTACAACAAAGCAACAAAAAAAGTTGGTTGGACTGTAAATTTTTTTGGCAGCCTTTTTTATTTTTGAATTCATTTTTTATTAGCATGACACAGCATTGATTTAAAAAATAGTTTAAGGTAGAGAGAAAAAATAAGGTAAAAGGAATATACTTTCATAAACATACCTTAATATTTCTAAAAATTAGGCCTACAGAGCATTAGCACAATTCATAGGAAAAGGTTGTTTTCGAGTATAAAATTCGATAGTCTCTATTTTTTAACAACCTTTTTTATTTTTGAATTCATTTTTAAAGCCGTTACAACTACTCTACATACTTGCTTACGACGCCTAGTATTAAAAACGTGTTCCATGATAACATAACAACAAAGCAGAAGAAAAATATTACAGACACTTCACCAGCATTCATCAGAATGCAATTCAACACATCTTCCTCCATACTACAGTATTGCTTCCCTAACTCTTTAAAAGGCCGATAGGCAAATGCAGTAGTATTTGTAACACCATTAATAGACACATGCACTTCCTGAAAAGGGTCTGTATCCACACGCACCAGTCGTGCAAATTGTGACAGCTCACCACCTTGCTCTCCAAAATTTTGAAATACGCCATCAAATGACGTTACTTTGATAAAACAATTAAACGGAGCCTGTCTAAGAAACAGATCAAAGCGGTCACTTGCTTTTTTCAATGCACAATCAAAAAACACGCGACATTCATAATTGCTATCTTGACTTACTGCATAGCCACGGCAAGCGTTGGTACGTGCACAGGCCTCCTCACAGCGACGATCCGCGAAGTCTCTACCTTGTTCCAAGGTCATCTCCGCAAAGGTACCCTGTGCATCACTGTTTGCGTTCCATATTCCTAGCATAGTTGTGTCGCAAACCGTAGTGTTTATTCTTTCGTAGTGACGTTCGCACTCCACTTCGATGTAACCAGGCTGAACACGTACAACCGCTTGCACTATGCCGAGGAAGAAAGCGAGTAGAATAAAAGAATACATATGTTGTAGATAACAATGATTTATATATACATTTATTAGGAACCACGCATAGCTCGCATTCTACGACGCAATCGGCGTTTGACGCGCCATGGCCTAGGAAAGTGAAACAGGCCGTTGCAATGGTACTCTAGGTAATATTCCACGTTTGTCAAAGAATAGTCTGGTTGCATCAAGTCAGCGTGTGTCTTGCGACATAGTGGACACAAGTTGTCGTACTTGATTTTTTTGTGGTGGCACTCCAAGCACCAGCGATGCATGCAGCCAGCAGTAAAGCATTTTTTGGTAGACATGTCATCGTAGCAGATAGGACATTCCATACTACCATTTATCCTATAAGTCTTTATATGAAATTTTGTTGAAAATTTAGTTTCTTTTACGAAAATGCAGATTATCGCAGCACCTGAACTAAAGGCATACTTGCAGGAGCCATTTGTCATTGCACCGTACCAATGCCTTGTACATGCAAACAATCGACGTATCAAAACAAACCATGATACCTTGAACTATTATGGCCTAGACATAAGTGGGCGAAACAACGTGGAACAAATAAAGAAAGGGGAAATTATTGAAGTTCTTCAGTCGCAACCACATGGTATATTGAAGCAGCTGTCCTTTTACAACAAGTGCAAAACCTTAAACATAACCAAGGAAACATACGACTACATGGAACAGCTTGCAAAAACCTTGCAAGACGTTAATGAGTTGAAAAGTATTGCAAAGCCAGCGATTAGTAACACGAGCAGCAACTGCAAGTATGTGCATCTGCGGTGGTCTATCCAATTCAAATCCAAAAACATTCACGGTACAAGTAAATGCCTTGTTGCAACAAAGGACATTGAGCCAGCATCAACATTGCTTTACAAGCAAGACACGGAAGCAATGCAAGAAGCGCGGCGGCGACTTATGGCACGCTACCCAGTAATGTTTGTGATGAACAAGCAAAACATGGTCCCGACAGAGTTGTTTGATGCGCCTGTGAAGGTGAATAAACAATTAATAAACTTTACAACGGTTCCAAATAAACTAACACATCGTATCACGTTTGACAAAACAGTAGGTACTTACAAGAATAAACCACATTGCAAGCGTAGAAAAATTTACTTGGAACAGGATGGCAACGCATATAAAGTGAAGAAAATAGAAAATCCAAAGCTAAAATAGACTTAGATAGTATTAAATATTTGGTCAAACTCTTCTTGTACCTTTTCTTCTATAACATCCATGCCAAACGGTTCCAGCTCTAGTGTTGTAGCTTCTACTTTTTTTGCACGAAAACAACACCACATTTATGACTGGTGTGTCTTCAGTTTATATAAAGTAATTACAAGTATTTTTTTCTGTTACAACTTGCAACCTATATATTGCGTTTCTATACAGTGTAACATGAGCCAACTTATTTTAAACTTTTTCCAAAAAGACGATGGATTAACACTTTCCGTCGTACCTAAAGGCTACTGCAACTACGAAGATCATATTGAAGTAGAGGGAAAAAAGGCTTACGAACTCCTTGTACTAAGCAACGACAGAAAAAAGAATTTAGATAAATATTGCAAAAATTTAAAAACATTGTTGCGTAATCACTCAGACATTCATCGCCAGAAAGACTCGCAACCTATGTCCTTTTGCTGGTCCGTGAACAACGTAACGTACCTGTCTACTAGCTTATTCTTTGAATACTACATGAGCAACTTGAGCAATAGTTTGTCCAAAATAAAAACAGCACTCGAGTCGTCCGAAGTAAATAACGATTTGTTTAATGAAGCAAAGAACACATTAATACATCTACGAGGGATGTTTGACGAGTGGAGAACACAACTTTTAATTATGCCTCACACGCCACACGTGGTCAGCACGGACTTTTTACAATCACTGCTATGCTTCACGCACGGCTGCCAAACCTTGCAAGTGAGCCACAAAGTAACAGGCAAAGCAAGGGGCATAGCGTTTCGAACCGCTATGGACGCGTTCGGCAAGGTATGGCCAAGAAACGAGCACGGTGAAACCGCGATGCACCATTACCTCGTTAGCCGAGCGATGCTCTATCACCATGTATTTCAAGATGAAAAAAGAGAGCCATCAGAGAAATTAACGGCACTCTTGGAAACACAAAAATGTTTAGGCCTTGTCCGTTTTCCAAAATGTTACTTGAAGAAAGAGTTGCTAGATGAAATTAACAAGATACAACAGGACACAGACTCTGAAATTGACGTCTTGACAAACACCTACTATGCAGTAGAAACAGGTCTCGAGAATGTAAAAATTCCAGAATCTTACAACTTGATTGTCTGCAAAAAAACACAACAATTTGGCTGTAAGTGTAAAGAATGATTCGTAACAGAGGTGGTATTGTCAATGTGCAGCAAACAACCAAAGTGAGTGCGCAAAAAACATTTGAGACAACCATTACAAACTATGCGTGTTTGTTTTGCAATAGAAATATACTAATACATAATATTCACGAGGCAAAGTGTGCTTGTGGCTCGCAGTGGTTTGAGAAAAAGAAAGGAAAGAAAGTAAAAGTTTGCGAAGCAGTATAAATGAAAAGCAGCAACATATACAAAACATGAAATTAATACTCTTCCTACTCTTTACTTTTATTACCACTGCTGCAAGCACGTGCATGGAAGCTCGGCTGGAAGCACAAACAAACAATTTAATAGGTGTCTTTGTCCCACGATGCGACGAGGACAATGGTGAGCTCTACAAAAAGCTACAGTGCCACGGCTCGACAGGCTTTTGCTGGTGCGTCAGGGAGGAAGATGGCGAGTCCATATCCGATGAACCGTTTCGACTAACAGACGTGGGGCACCTAAGCTCCTTATGTGATTAAGACATAGACATACAAATAGGTCCATCGAATGAAGCACAGGGCGCAGCGGAGGTAGCCGTATCGTCGAAACCAGTCGTAGTCTTCATTAATAATGTGCGATATAAATTTTGTCTCGTAACGAAATATCATCACGATTGGAAAAAAAGTTAGCAACAGTAAGACGAGAGGTGCAATCATCATATCTGTTTCTACGGCCAACATAATAGAGGTTACAAGCTCCGTCACTAAAAATAGAATGTAAGATTTAAAAGCTCTTTCTTGGTGCTCCTCGTACCATCGCTGATGTAGCAATGGATAAATTATTATTTGAGCAGCAAATGCGTAAGAAGTGTAAATAGAGGCGCATAGCAAGTTGGTTATCAATAATTTATTCATTCTAATAATTTTATATAATAGTTACTTTTCTTTATATAGAATATGCAGTTATGCAATACAACCGATGTTTTCTTCCGTTTCTCGTCAAAGGTCACCGGCCATGGCTCCATCCAAGGCTTGGGTATTTACGCTAGCATCATTGACGATATCCAGTGCAACCTGTCCGATTGCTTTGTGCCAGATTTTATAGAGGTAACACAACGGTGCCACGACCAATGCTTGAACCACTGCTACTTGCAAGTGGAAGAAAACCTTGTGTTGTACCTAGTGCTATTGCTTATTATCATCTTTGTACTTGCTGCAATTGTGTTTTACTTTGAGGTTATGCTTAAAAAACCTTACGCTAAAAAATATAGATTATAACTTAAGTGCTATCCCTATGCTATTTTTTTGCTTCAATATATTTTTACTATTAAAAAGCTTCTAGAAGCACTGTAGACGTTTAGCACTATTATAATATGGTTACACACGACCGCACGACACACCGACAACACATACATGCGTAAGCACGTTACATATAATTAACTTTAAGATTCATAAGTTTAACATGTCATTGTCAAAGCAACAGGTCGCAGATTCAATAAGCTTTGGTACTATTAAATTACCTGCGGGTAAAGAATCAGCAAGTGGAATCTTAAGTATCATATTTATACACTTAGATGTTAATTCGTTACTGAAAGTTGTAGAGTCAAGTTTGCTTAAACAGTTGTGTGTTGCATTTAACTCGCGGGAATTTCTTAGTGTACGGCATGACGCATTGAAACTTGATTATGCTGGATGTCGGCGTATAATGGAGATTATACATCATCCAAAACAATATTATCTGTTGTGTAAAAGATACAAGGATAAATTTCCAAAAGGAACACCATTGGTATGTGCATGTCAAAATGGTCCCGTGGAGGATGTGGTTGGTATGATTCGTGGTGCACGTGCAGTTGGGATGGATGTCACAGCAATGGTGAATGAAATAGGCAAAACTGTTAATGGTAACCCTTGGACACCATTAATGGCAGCTGCACCTAGAGATAGTACTATAAATGAGATACTACTAGAAAACGGTGCAGATACTGCTACTTTTAACGAGATTGGATGGAACGCTCTACATACCGCAGCAACATGGAGTAGAACAACCACCACAGTACAACTTCTTCTAAACAACATGAAACTGGAAGATATCAATCGCAAGGCTGAACTTTGGACTCCCTTGGATCAAGTTTGTCTGTATAATCACAGTTCTATCAGACAACAACTAATCGGATTGATTCGTCAAAAAGGAGGAAAACGAGCGAGTGAATTATAAGAGAAAAGTATAAAATTTTATAGATATTTATGTACTAGTATTTTATTTTATCCGTACCCATCTCAATGCGCTTCTCTCTCGATAGTGTTGCCATACCGCTTGGCCTTCCAGGTAGCTCTGCCATGTCTATATTTTGCATTGGTGTACTGCAATCGATATCATCCAACCCTATTGCCCGATCCTTCTGAAACAAACTTTCTACTGCCTTCTGCGTCGCTTCTGCCGCTGCACCTACCGTAGCAAATTGTGCTGTTCCATTTGGGTTGCTTGAAACAAATGGGTTTGCTATTTGACCTGCAACAATGTACAGACCAAGGAAGAAGTAGGCAACGACAAACGATAGCCATATAGCATGGTACTTTGCTTCAACCAAACCGTAAGGCATCAATATCAAGTACAAACCTAAACAAATATTTAAAAGCCAATCAAGCACTACTGGATGGTTGTAACCAAAAATATTTCCAAGCGTACCGTAGGACGAGTAAATATTTTCCCACTTTCCAATCAATGCAGTGTGGAACGCGTTGTCGTCTCCAAAATTGTTCATTGCTGTTAAGTTTTGCATCTCGTTGCCCAGGGCGAGCATGACGGCCTCCATGGCTCCGATGTCATAGTACTCTTTCAGCAAACAGTACATTTTCTTGTTTCGCTCGTACAATTTTTCCGACATACGCTGCCCATTCGATGTACGGCCCTTTAATCGCACAGGTATTAAATCGACATCGACTCCCTCGCGAAACGTCCATTTACAAACTTGTGGCGCTGCTAGGAGCAAATCACGGATATTATTTTTTACTACTTCAAATTTTTCTTCTTCTTTATCATCGTCTACAGTTAGACCACAAACAAACATTCCAAACGCAAGCACGTCGCCGCAGAATGCATTAAAGTTTGCGTTGCCATCTGCATTTCTTGTAAGGGCTGTATTTAAATTTAATGAAAGTATAAAGGCCAGCAAACCTGTAGCAGCTGCGACCACCGTTGCCACGCTATCGTCTAAAAAGTCTGGCCAATCGTCTACGTTTTCTTTTAGGTAAACAAACAAAGCTGCAGCCACAGCTGGTACTAGCAGTAACCACGATTGTCGGTACGATCGTATAATATAGAACATTATAACATTACATCTACTATTAATATTATATATACTTTTTTTCTCGAAACAACTTCTCGTACGAGTTTGCTATAATAACACGTCGCTTGGCTGGATCCAAAAAATCCATTCGCAACTTCTGCAAACGCTCTTTTTCCATGTCAATCTTTGCTGCCTCTTCGTATGCCTTGTTTTGCTTGTGTAACGTGCAACGTCGCTTCCAACTTGCATATTGCTCCTCATCACACACTGAGACATCCATACCAAGCTTCCGATAGCTATCTTCCAAATCCTGCACTTTACGCTTTGTGCCACTTTCTAAAACATCCTCGCCTTGCACCAAGTAGAAGCAACGTCGTTTTGAACTTGAACTAGACCCATTGTTGTTGTGTCGTTTCCGCTTTTGCTTCGGCATGTTAACAACAAAACAAAGCGCTTATATATATTGTTGCTGCTTTTTTATTTTACTTTTATTTTTCTTTACACTCTTCTGTACGTACCTCCGAGCAAGATCGCAAAATTCACAACGGTGACCCTGTGTATTAATATGCTTACAGTAAGTAGTTTGAATAATTCCGTAGCGTTTAAAATTGAAAGGCTCGTTGTAAATAAAAGGTTGGCGCGACTTTGTCCACTTGTGATCGCGTCTATCGAAGTATACAGGCCTTCCAAAACTAGGTTTGACTTTGTTTGGTTTATGACGAAGTTCTCTTATTTTCAGTTCACCGTTGTTCTCGTACATAAATTGGCAAGCGTTTTTTTGGTAATATTTTACTGGTCCAATAATATTTTTACAGTCCACCAATTTGCCTTTATAATGAACTTGAAACTCTTCTTCCATATAACACAACTCACCAAGACCCTCTACAATTTTTTTGTAACAATCTAGTTCAAGTTTAAGTTCTTTTAGTTCTTTTCGTTCTTCCATTGTATCGTTGTAATAGTTGTGTACTTGGTTGTGTGAAACGCTTGCGTGTATGCGTGCGTGTGTGTGTCATAAAAGTTTGTGGAAATAAAAGAGTATTATTGTAGTATTATTATTGTAGTATTATTATAGTAGTCTAATAAGTACATATTACTAAAAACCTTGAAGTAAAAAATGTGGGGAAATTACTATAGCAATAACATTGTGGAACCCTTCGAGTGTGGAATGCTTCGAGTTCATGAGCTCGGTACACGTTTATGCAAAACATGATGTCATGCAACAGAATACATATATATAGATAAAACTAGTGCAGAACGTAAACACAAAATGATATTTCCAAATGAGTATCCCTACAAACTTAGAAGAGTTGCAAGACGTACAAAAGGGCAAAAAACATATTACACAAACTCAACTAGTAAACAGATGGTCTGTAAACAACTTGTGAAAGATCCACGTCTGATTACACTAATTGATCACTTTTTTGCTGTATCAGAGAAATTAAAGGAATTAGAACATAACCAGAAAGAGATGAAATTAGTATTAGATAAACCTGCGAAATATGCAAATATATTTTGCTTGACACAGATACAAGTTCATTTTACAAGATTTGAAAACAAAGCAGCCGTGCTTAGCAAGGAGCGGAGGAAGATGTTGCTGCTAATAAAAAAAATTAATTTTTGCTTTTTTAAACTGTTTACTGCAGAGGCTTTAAGCACCATTAAGGAGAAGTAGATATTTAATGTAATAATAATATATAAAAACTATACAACCATAAAACATCTAGTCTATTTAATAAATGAGTGAAATAAAAAATCTGAAGGAACTACTAATTAATATTAATGAGTGTTGCGAAGCAATAGCAAAAAAAAATGGTATTACCTTGCCTCCTGTTGGTGGATTTGTCAAAATTCCTAATGCACAAGGTGGCCCGTGGTCCTTCATACATGGGGAAGGTGAATACAGAGAAAAGGACGGAGTGATGCAATGGCACTTAACCTAATAACTAAATCGGTTGCCACTTCGATGCTTGGCAAAGTTAGTTTGTCGAATCGGCATCGAGCTCATGTTGTTTGGCATACGCATCGTAAAGTTTTCTGACGCGTAGCCCTGCTGCTGCGGTGGTCGCAGGACATATTGTGGTATTTCAACGTCGTTGGAGTAGAAGCCGCATTTTTTGCCACATATGATACCAATATTGATTCCAATTAGGAGCCCAGAGGCAAAGACTACAATAAGTATTGGAATCAGCCACTCCTCAATAAACATTTAGAATAAACGCTTCATAATTATATAGAAGAAAAGAAGGATGTCAAAGTTAGGCGACATACAGAATATTTTAGTGGATTTAAAGAAAAATTCAAAAAAAACAAATAAAACAGACCTTTTACAAATAGTAGACGAGATTTTAGACTACGTCATTACTCTTGAGCGGGAAGTATTGCAGTTGTTACAAAGTCGCGGAGACAAGGAACAGGGACAACAAATTATAAGTTGGGAATCACTTCGTTTAGACAATAGCCCATTTAAAATAAATCCACTGAACAATGTTTGATATTGTCAATTTGATTGTGCTTTTAATATTACTTGTCGTTTGTGTGCTTTTGTGCTACATCTTTTATGAGTTTGAATACAAGAACCGCAACTACGTCAACCTTTGACCTGGCGCAGGCCCTTGCTTCATGACGCTCCATAAGCAACTCATAGATAAAATATTTGTACGTTTCTTTATAATTTTTAGCAAATATCTGGCCTTGTGTCTCGGCAAACGAAAATGAACCTTCTCCAATGCCTCTAGTAACTCCTCTACACTAGCTTCTTCCAATAACTCTTCCGAATCGTACTCAACGAGTGTAAACTGTTTTAAAATATTCTCCCAACCACCACTGCTTGGTAAATCAATTAATAAATCGCTATACCACGGTTCTGTATCCATTTCTATCTTTTTTCGCACTAAAAACCCTCTTAACACTT